>Ga0325404_1001753_pt1 | contig 23037 bp, 17 predicted proteins | sample PopdelMetagenome_18_FD_205664 | JGI IMG/M metagenome (GOLD analysis project Ga0325404, IMG submission 205664) | Populus deltoides microbial communities from Bellville, Georgia, United States - Xylem-Control-R1 | ecosystem: Host-associated > Plants > Phyllosphere > Stem > Wood/Secondary xylem...
ATACATTTTATAAATAAAAAAAAATATATATATATATATATATATATATATATATATATATATATATATATTTCTTAGCATCTCTCTTTAAACTCACGATATGACAGTTACAAGCATCCAGAGTTTGCCAACTAGAAAACAAAAACGAGAAATGGAATGTGACTTTGTAAAGAAGTCTGCAATCTGTAAAGAAAAAAAACAAAAGGCGGAGTGATGATGTCATGCTTGAGATGATGACGAGTAAGATGACAATCAATCTCAATGTGCTTAGTTCATTCATGAAAAACCGAGATGTGAGCAATTTGGATAGAACTATGGCTGTCACAATATATAGGAGTATGATGAGAAAGAAAAACTCTCATATTAGTAAGTAACCAATATAACCAAACAATCTCTTTAGTAGTAGATGTCATATCACAATATTTTACTTCGGTTGAAGATTGAGAAACAATATATTGTTTCTTGCTTTTTCAAGAAATAAGAGAATCACCTAGAAAGATATAGAAACCAGTAACAGACTTGCGATCTGTGGGATCACTGTCATGATCAACATTAAAGTATGCACGCAGCTGCAAGGAAGAGGTGGATAAGAGTAAAAGACTCTAAAAGACCGTACCACAAAGACATCGCATAATACGAAGAACAGTTGCCTAGTGAATTGTAGTGTGAGAAGCAATAAATTGACTAACAACATGAATAACATATGCAATATCTGGACGAGTAATAGTGAGATATACCAAGCTCCCAATAATAGTACGGTATAAGGTAGGATCTGTCAAAGGTAGACCATCAGAAGAAGAATACATTGCGTTAATCTGAATTGGAGTATCTATAGTTTTGTTATCAGTAAATCTAGCCCGCTGAAGAATATCTATAATATATTTTGACTGGGAAAGAAGGTAACCTCTAGGTAAGTAAGCTACTTCAATACCAAGAAAATATCAAGGATAACCTAAATCCTTCATTTCAAACTATTTAGCTAATTTTGTCTTCAAAAATAAAATATCATCAATGTCATCACCAGTAATAATCATATCATCAACATATAAAGACAGAATAATACGACCTGCATCAGTGCACTTAATAAGTAGAATCATGACTGCTAGAAACAAATTCAAGAGACGAGATCACAACATAAAATTTTTCAAACCAAGCATGAGGTGCTTGTTTGAGACCATATAACGCTCTTTTAAGCTTACAAACATACCCAGAGTCATGTAAAACACTAGGAAGGGGCATCATATAAACATCTTCTTGAAGATCTCCATTCAAGAAGGCATTTTTAACATCAAGTTAGGAGATATGCCACTAATGAACCGAACCTACAACAATAAGAGTACGAATAGTAGTCATTTTTGCAACTAGGACAAATGTCTCCTCATAATCCATACCATACTGTTGAGAGTATCCTTTTGCAACCGACCTAGCTTTGTATTGCTCAATAGACCCATTAGAATTAGTCTTGATCTTATACACCCAATGATAAACAACAACACTTTTACCAGGAGGTAGAGGAACCAAATCTCAAGTATCTATCTTATGCAAAGCAGAAAGTTCCTCATCCATAGCTTGCTGCCAAAGAGGATCAAAAATTGCCTCCTTATAGCAAGAAGGCTTAAAGAGACAATGAACATAAACTAAAAAAGAAATAAAGGATGAAGAATAATAAGAATAAGCAAAATCTAGTACTTTTGTGGACTTATGAATACATATGGATTGATGTAGAGGTGGATCCATAATCTCAGACAAAGTTTAGGGGGCTATAGATAAGAATGGAGCTTCAAGTGTGCCGAATAGTAAAATGTTAGTAGTTGCTGAATGATAAGTATAAATTAGTAGAACATGGGAATGGGTATCTGAGGTACTAGGAACCTGAGAAGATAAACTATCAGAATCCTCAGAAAATGGATCTATACAAATAATATCAGGTCTAGTCAAGCTATGAGTAGTGGATGGAATAAAAAAGAAAGGTATATGCTCGAGAAAGACAACATGATAAGACACATAAAGTTTCTGAGTTATTGGATCAAAACAACGATACCCCTTTTTACCTTCACCATAACCTTGAAAGACATAAATAACAAATCGAGAGGACAACTTACTACGTTCTGTATAAAGACAAAGAACGAAACAAGTACAACCAAAAACTCTAAAGGAGGAGTAACCAGGGACATACCTATATAACTTTTCAAAAGGAGAAAAACCTGAACTATGAGAAGATGAGATTGCATTAATTAAACTTACAACAGTAAGGACAACTTCTCCCCAAAACTCACTAGAAACAGAAGCAAACAACAAGAAAGAACAAGCAGTTTGGACAATGTGCTTATATTTTCTTTCAACCACACCATTTTGCTCAGGAGTATCTGTACACGAATAATATAATTTACAATATCATTTTTCATTCAATACTCTCTCCATATAATATAATCTAAGTTGATTTCTTTCAACTTGATCATCATTTACAATTTAACATGTATTGAAATCTCATTACAACTCCTTATTCATTACAACTCCTTATTCAACCTATATTCTTGATCTAATTAACAAGAGAAACTTCCTACAATTCCTACACACACACATGTATACTCTAGTATACTCAAGTTTCGTTCTTATAATTTCTATCATTCAAGTTTTACTTTAAGAACACTATTCTTATTTTAATCATAACCAAAGTTTTAGATTTTGGTTTTGGGCATGGATTTTCTCTTTATAAATTTAAGATACTAGGCTATAATTTTTATGGGGGAAGGAAACCTAGTTTTGCCCTTAACGCCCTTTTGTGATATTCATAATTTATCTAGCAAGGTTCAGTATAAACATTTTTTAGTTTTTAACCTATATCCAAAGTTCTACAACTCTAAATTAAATGAGGTCATTCCATTTAAAATTTAATATCTTTAACTACATCTTTCATGAGAAATATATTTCAAATTCTATCATTTACCAATTCAAACTTCAGCGACAAGTTAATTGATAAAACTATCCACAAAAATCCAGTATGACCTTTATTTAGTTTTTAATTTATATCTGGAGTTTTATAACTAAAAATTAAATAATATTAATCTCATTTGAAAGTTAACATCTTTAACTACAACTTTCATGAAAAAAAATATTTTAAATTCTATCATTTATTATTTCAAACTTTAACTAGAAGTCAATCAATAAAATTCTAAGCCCTTTAAGTAGAGTTGGTTGAAACCTCTATCCATGGTAAGGTAAGGATGGATTTCCTTTTCAATATGTGTACAATTAATTTATTATCTACTTTTTAAATGTTCACTTCATACATTCAAACATAAATTCTTCATTAATTGAGACAATTACAACTACTTCATGTGAACAAGACTTGATAGACAACCAATGGGTTCTTCCCTTTTTAATTTGTAATGTTTACATCTTGTTTCATCTATTAACTACCCATACCAACACAATTTTATGCTATCTTAATAACAATTCATCAAAATCCCAACTCCCCTTGATTTCCTTTTATGGTCGAAACTCATCCCATGGTGGGGGATGAAATTTTCTTCTTCAATTCTTTCTGAACCATTACCAAATCATTTATCATGCTTATAAATATTATCCAGACACAATTTCATCAATAAACAATCATTCAATCGTCAAATTTACATCATGCATTTTTCAACTAAAATGTATCATTTCACAAGATAAACTCAAACCAAGATTGAATCAAAATTTCTCACCTCTTAAACACAAGAAATTTGAAGGAAAAAGATGTTCAAAACAAGTTTTTTCTTCCTCTAATTGTTTCCTCCCGACCTGTCACTTTATACTCTCCAAAACTTCAAGAAGTCTTCAATTATTAGTTCAAATTCCTTTAAAACTCTCTTTTGATCCTTTACTCACTCTTATCTAGTGTTCAAATGGATGAATTAGGTGGAAATCAAGTAAAAAACAACAAAACTTTGCCCTTTTTTCTTAAACAAAGTGGCTGACCATGAATGGTTTCTAGGAGAAGCCATTCACAATTTAAATGCTCTCACTTTATTTATTATACTCTTGCCCCAAACTTTACATAATTACAACTTGGCCCCAACTTATACTTCCATTGTTTTTTGCACTAACCACTGAAATTTGATCTTTAGTACCTTCCCAAGCTCTAATTGTCATGCAATTGTAACCTAAGATAAACCAATATGTCTTACTACCCCTCGTAAAATTACAGCTCGATCCAACATTTGGATTGATAGATATGCTCAACATTGTAAAACTAAAAAGTAGATATTTTTTCACCAAAAATCTGAATTTTGCATACTGTATCATTTACTTTAATCATCGTGTGTCTTAGACTAATTTTTTGTAGATTTCTATTTATAATTATCATAAAAATTTTCTTAGAGTCTTTACCACTTTTAGCTCCATTCGCACTTTTGTGCGTGAGTTTATTCCGAAGTTCAACATTTCTCACGCAAAAGAGACCTACATTAATTTATTCGAAACTTCCTTCTGTTTTCTAAATAATATCACTCAAATTTACAAGATTTCCTCTTTCAAATAATTATTTTAGCCGATCAAGAAACTTACACGATTTATTACTATTTAATATTTCGTGTACTAATTTATTTCTTTTTCTCATCTAAAATTTAAATTAATCACCTGAAAATGTTTATTTTGATACACAACTTTTATCTCTAATCTATCATTTCTCAATAAAAAATTTACCATTTCTTACAGTAATTTACTAGTTTGAAGCAAGGTGTTTATAGAAAATATGATAACAATTTTTGAATATTTTTTACGTTAAAAAAATTAATTTAACCCAAGGTATAGCGCCTAACAATGTTGTAGTAGTAATAATAATATGTCTACTAGGAGGATGGTGGTTCCATTGACATATGACACAAAGTCCGCTTGTGACTTCCAACAAGCTATCATGTGCAAGTGCAATTTTCTTGCATTGAAATTGCATCGCATCTAATCTTTTGTTACCTTAACAGGTGCCAACCCAATCATGATAACTATTAAAAACAAATGTTGGACTGTATATTAAGTCATTTATCAATTCACTATCTGCTTGCTTAGTGCATACATTTTTAGATTCAATTAACCCATTCCAACAGAAATCCGAAAGGCATATTCTACACAGTTAGAATAGAAGAAGCAAAAGCTACCATCTACCAAGCAAAATGTCGCACCCCTTTTCCTATATAATTACATTGATTAATTATGGTTAATTGGTTCCAACCTGCCCTGATCCTTTGATCACCAACAAAAACGTAGTCTCTAACCGCTGCAATTTTTTATTTTGATCCTTTACTTTTATTTTTATTTTTGAAGTGTCAACTCTCTGTCAAGGTTTCATCCATTTTAACAAACTCAAATGCATGAAATAGCTACTTGAGCTGCCCTTTTAAGTCAAACGTCATGTGTTTTTTAGTAGATGCATGTAAGATTCCATATTGTCAAGGAACTGGTGGCCTAACGTATGTAGGGATGACTTTCCAAGTAAAAAAAAAAACTAGTTTAACGGATCACTGGATCTTACATGTTGCCACAATGACATTGAAATCTTGCCATTTCTAATAGTTGTCTTCCATGGCCAGGTTGTAGCTTTGGCCCCTAATGTTCCAGCACTTTACGAGCTGCATTTTGGTGTTCCAATGGCTGGGGCAGTTCTTTCGGCGCTTAATACCAGGTTAGATGCATCCACATTGGCATTGACATTAGAGCAATTGAACGCCAAACTCATTTTTGTGGATTACCAGTTCAATGATGTTGCACTCAAGGCACTGGACCTACTCTCTCTAAAAAGTGTCAAGCCACCCCACCTCGTGGGAATCCCCGAGTGTGACAAATCAACTTCTTCAATGGACTGCAAAAACATATCATGTGACCTGGATTACAATGGTCTTCTAGAAATGGGGAGAGATGATTTTACGATAATTCGACCGAACAAAGAATGTGATCCAATTTCAGTAAATTATACTTCAGGTTCCACCGGGAAACCTAAAGGAGTGATATACAGTCATAGAGCTGCCTACCTCAATTCTTTGGCAGATATATTCAGATTTGACATGAGACAAATGCCAGTGTTTCTATGGACAGTGGACATGTTTCGATGCAATGGATGGTGCCTTACTTGGGCAATGGCTGCTCTTGGTGCTACAAACATCTGCCTTAGAAATGTCTCAGCAGAAGTCATATTTGATTCAATATCACTTCACAAGGTAACTCACTTCTGCGGTCCACCAGCTATTTTGAACACCATTGCAAAGGCACCAGCTGGTAACCAAAATCCACTTCCATTCAATGTCAATGTTATCATAGCCGGTTCATTCCCATATTCAGAGATTCTCACCAAGGTTGAAGGATTGGGATTTAATGTGTATCATGGTTACGGCATGACGGAAGCCCTCGGTCCAGCAATCGTTAAGCCATGGAAACCTGAATTGGATTCTACATTCGAAAATGAACACGAAAAAATTAGAAACCGCGAGGGACTGCACAACCTCTTAATTGAAGGGGTTGATGTAAAGGATCCAAACACCATGAAGAGCGTACCAAGTGATGGGAAAACCATTGGTGAAGTCATGTTTAGAAGCAACATTTTGATGTCAGGGTACCTCAAGAATTCAGAAGTTACTCAAGAAGCTTTTAGGGGTGGATGGTATCACACAGGGGACCTTGGAGTTAGGCATCAGAATGGTTACATACAAATGAAGGACCGAGGTAAGGATATTATCATTTCAGGGGGAGAGGCTATAAGCACATTGGAGGTGGAGGCAGTGCTGTTAAGTCATCCAAAGGTTTCAGAGGCTGCTGTTGTCGGACAACCTGATGCTCTTTTGAATGAGGTGCCGTGTGCATTTGTTAAAGTGAAGGAAGGTTTTGGTGCTAGTGCTGAAGAGATTACTAACTTCTGTGGTAATCGATTGCCAGACCATATGATTCCAAAGTCTATTGTTTTTGGGGATTTACCAGTCAATTTCTCTGGAAAGGTGCAAAAATTTGCTATAAGGGAGAAGGTCAATGCAGCACCAGCCTTTCCAATTGTTGAAAGTAGTTTGATGGCATGACAGGAGCAGCAAATTAAATTCGGTAGCACATATCAACAGCATATTTTTATATTTAGTATTTGTACTTTTTAGTATGCTCGTGCGCCAGTTAAAATATATTTTTATTTAATCTTATAACAAGTGAAATAAATATTCATTTAAAAACTTCAATGATTTAAATTTTTTAAAAAAAAATATTTCTTTTATCGAAATTCTCTTTTATTATTTATATATTTTTTATGCTTTTTATTAACAACATTTTTTAAAATAAATACTTAAGAAAATTAAAATAAATATTCATAAAAATTCTAATTATTTAAATCCACTCAAACTTTTTTTTCGTTATTCATTCATTTCTTTTCTATTTTGACAAAAATATATCTTTTTTTAATAGCAGCACATTTTTTAAATAAATAATGATCGTATTCTAAAAAACAAGTTTTAATAAAAAAAAACCAAAAACCATCTCTTAATAATTTTAATGTTACTTTAAACACCAAAAATAAAAAAAAAAGAGGGTAAAGCTAGAAATTGACCCCACCATCACTGCCGATTTCTGAATCGACAGCGGCACATTTGGTTGTCGATTTCTGAATCACACAATCTGCAGCGAGTCAATTTTCATTATCGGTTTGTGTTGTCAGCAGAGAATTAGTTTTCACTGCCAAATTGTGTTATCTACAGTGAGTCAGTTCTCGCTGCGCTGCCGAATTATGGTGTTTGCAACGAGTCAATTTTCGTTGCCGAATTGTGTTGTCTGCAATGAATTAGTTTTCGTTGCTAAAATTATGTTGTCCACAACGACTTAGTTTTTGCTGTCAAATTGTGTTGTCTGCAGCAAGGCAGTTCTCACAGCGCTGCCGAATTGTGGTGTTTGCAGCAACTCAATTTTCGCTGTCGAATTGTATTGTCCGCAGTGACTCAATTTTCGCTGCCGAATTGTATTGTCCGTAGTGACTCGGTTTTCACTGTTGAATTGTGTTATCTGTAGCGACTCAGTTTTCACTGCCGAATTGTGTTGTCTACAGCGAATCAGTTTTCACTACTGAATTGTGGTGTTAATAGTGAATCAATTCGCTGACGATTCTGTGCTCTAGCGAATCAGTCTATTAACGAATCTACATCACTAGCGAACCAGTTTTTCGCTAACTAATTTCTACAGCAGATTTATGTATCTGTATTGGTCAAGTAATTAAAATGATTGCTTGGTGTGATTGTACTGTGTCGAACACTTGAATATGAACTTGTGTATACTTGAAAGATGCATGGTGACAAGTTGAGTGATTACTGAATACGAATGTACTGATTTATGGCCATGATGTTTTAGGTTGTGCGACCCAGATCGGACCTTCGTTAGGACAAGGACATCCCACGAGTGGAACAAGTAGGTGATTTCCACCCCTTTCTAGCGTAACATGAATTTCTAAAGTGAATTTATTATGAAGGATCTATTGTGGTGCTATATGGAATGCTAAACTATGATGAATGTTCGTATGAGTATTACAAAGGATCTATTGATGTATTGTACTGAATATTAACTATCACAAATAGTTGTATGAATACTACGAAGGATCTATTGTTATATTATACTGAATATAAATTGTCACGAATGTTTATATGAATATTGTGAAGGAGTTATTATTGTGTTATATAAAATGCTAAATTGTTACGAATATTTGTATTAGTATTATGAAGGATCTATTGTTATATTGTACTAAACATTAACTATCATGAATAGTCGTATTAGTATTACAAATGATCTATCGTTGTATTATATTGAATGTTAATTGTCACGAATATTTGTATGAGTATTGCGAAGGATTTAATGTTGTGTTATGCAGAATGCTAAATTGTTACAAAATGCTTGTTTGAGTATTACAAGAGATCTATTGTTGTGTTATACTGAACGCTAAACTATTATGGAATGTTTGTACGAGTATTACAAAGGGTTTACTATTATGCTATAGTGAATGTCAAATTGTTATGAATCATTTCAATAAGCATTACAAAAGATATATTATCATGTTATAGTGATTTCATAAACTGTCTATGGAGCGTTTGATTGATTACTGATTAGCTTCGGCTAATGGCATCCTAAGAGGATGACCGGGATGAATAAATAATTAGCTTCGGCTAATGGCATCTTCAGAGGATGACCGAGATGAATAAATGATATAAATGATTAGCTTCGACTAATGGCATCCTAAGAGGATGACCGGGATGAATAAATGATTAGCTTCGGCTAATAGAATCCTTAGAGGATGACCGAGATGAATAAATGATATAAATGATTAGTTTCGGCTAATGGCATCCTAAGAGGATGACTGGGATGAATAAATGATTAGCTTTGGCTAATGGAATCCTCAGAGGATGATCGGGATGAATAAATGATATAAATGATTAGCTTCGGCTAATGGCATCCTAAGTGGATGACCGGGGTGAATAAATGATATAAATGATTAGCTTCGGCTAATGGCATCCTAAGAGGATGACCGGGATGAATAAATGATTAGCTTCGACTAATGGAATCCTTAGAGGATGACCGAGATGAATAAATGATATAAATGATTAGCTTCTGCTAATGGCATTCTAAGTGGATGACTTGGGTGAATAAATGATATAAATGATTAGCTTCAGCTAATGACATTCTAAGTGAATGACCGGGATAAATAAATGATTAGCTTCGGCTAATAACATCCTAAGGGGATGACCAGGATGGACAAATGATTAGCTTCGGCTAATAGCATCCTAAGTGGATGACCGGGATAAATGAATGACTGGCTTCGGCTAATGGTGTTCTAAGGGGATAACCGGATTTGGGAGTTATAAGTTATGATGCAACCATATTATTTAATAGTTTTACCCACATTTACCTAGAATTTTGCTTATGTTTTATATATAAAATTCCTTGATATTCTTTATTATATGTTTTGAAGGCATTTTTGGATGTAAGATTCAAAAGAAGTAAATTGAAGATAATTGACAGATTTGACCTCTAATCGATGTTTTGTGCAGAACTTAAGCTCTGGAGGTCGAAAGAAAGTGATTATAGTGGAATTAAAAAGCTAACATCCATACCTTTCTGTAAATATATGACAAGAAAACTAAAAAGAGAAAGAGCATGGAGATCGCAGCCTTCAAAGACAAATCTTGAATTCTGTCAATGTTGACCTTTGGCCATTCCGACTTGAATATCCTGAGCTAGAGAAGCCCATTTGATGCAAACTTAATTGTTTTGGATTCCTGACTCGAATACCTATCATCATATCAAATTTTAGTAGAAAAAGAGCTTATATGAGAGAGATATGATTTTTCTAAGATGTCACATGAATTCTGCTAGCAAACAGGTTTTGTGAAGAAACAAGTTCAAATTACTTCCCAAACATTCAAACCGACATCCAAGTCTTTATTTTGAAAATTTAACTCTTATAAGTCCAAAGTCAAAGTTTGAGGATTTTGTGTAAGGCTATTTCCCTTTTTTTTGGAAAACAGTTATTGAACTACTTAAATGTAAATTGTCTACTTAGATAAGGACTATTTTGTAGGAAAAGAGATATTAGGGTTTCCTATCAAATAAAAAGAAAGAGATAAAGGAAGAGGAGGCAGTCAGCCAAGAGAGAAAAAATGCATCTTCCTCTAAAAAACCCGAAACCATGCATTCTTCTTTCTTTTTGATTAGTTGTTCAATAGACATACAAAGCTAAACTCTTTTTCTTGGTTACAAGGACACGGAAACCTTCGGATTTCAAGAACTGTGAGATTTATTTTACTTTTTCTTTTTAGTTTATATGGTGAATGAATATGTTTGTTTTTCTATACTTATTTCTTAGAATTGTTTATTTTAATTGCTAAAGCGGACTCTAAGTTATTATTGTGAACAATCTATTGCTAAGTTTGCTATCAAAACTGGAGTTATGATATATGAACTTGTGAAGCAAATAAGTTTAATCATCGTAGTGGATCAATGTTATTAATCTTAGGGAAAACATTCAATCAAGTCAAGCATGAACTGCGAACAGTTATATTGTCTGCATTAATCAACTTATATAATTCTTAAGGCTGCCATTGAATTTTAATTACTAGTGCAGACACTGTGATTATTTGATTGTTAGGGTTAGTTATACGGCAAATATGTTAACTAACTAATGTTAAGAAAAGATAAGGATTCAGAATATAAATTGATGTTTCGTTTCAATTATTGGTTCTGATATTCATAAGTGGATGTTTACTTGAAACCAAGGTTTGTTCTCTTGATAGTTTTCTAATTTATTTAATTTAGGTTGATTTTTTAATTCTGATATAGTCTAGATAATCTTAAAATCCCCCCAATTGCATATTGTATAGCATAAAAATATGAACGAAAACTTGCTCGTGGGATCGGCCCCTTGCTTGCTCTATACTATCTTGTTTATTTAAGCTAGGATAATTAATTTGTGCGACCGTGACATCGCAATAAGTTAGTTTTAAGAATTGATGTGTTTATGTGTACTATGTTTTGTATATACCAAGCATATGAAAGAATTACGATTGTTATGTGACACGATCATTAAGTTGATGTCTTATCCCAAGTGCAGGAGTGTCGAAATAATAAATAACCCGACAAGACCGGGGTCGAATCATAGGGAGGTGAACTATATAAAATTATAAACAATAAATGAAAAGGAGTTGAAGAGAACTTTTGAGATGTGATATTGATGTAAGGATTAAACAATGATAAAATAATTGTCATGGTTAGAGGATCCACTAATAGCATTTCAAACAAGTACAGTATAAACTTTTTTTATTACTTGACTGGAAACCACACACAAAGGAGGTTTCAATCAGATTATAAATTGTTAATATGATTACATTAATTATCTTATTCCAGTAATGCCAATACTTGTAAATATTATCAGGTATTCATGATGATAACTTATGTTAACAACAAAGCAATTTCCTTTCATAGCTCAGGTGTCGGTTATACCATACCGTTGGCTATGAAAGTGCCAAGTATTTGTTGTACCAAGGGTTGTACAAAACAAATCTAGATTAACCATTTAACAAGCAAGGTATTAAAAGTGAGTAAGATAACAAATACAAAACATGTTAGTATCAAACATTAAAGTCCATGTTGAGTTTATATTATACTTATTCTTACACCATTAGTGTACCCTTTTCACCTTGACAAAATAAACTTAGCTGAATATTATGAATAAGAGAAACATAGATAAACAAGATAAGAACATAATTATGTAAGTATAGTAAAGGAAATGAAAAGCATAAACAAGAGATTAAGGAAAATATAACATGGAATAAAACTTGAACATTACAAAATACAAATGACTCCCAGACCATACTGCGTCCTTAACCCATATAGCGAGCTTTAGGCTAATGACTCCCAAACCAGTTGGTTTTAAGGCATTGGGTGTTGAGACACCCATTCGAGCTTAGTAACTCGGGTTGCAGATACTAATATGTAGATAGTGCAATGTTTGATTCCTTTAAGCTTTTCTCCTTAACTCATGTAACAAGCATTAGGCCAATAGCTCCCAAGTCAGTTGACTTTAGAGTACTAGGTGTTAAAACACCCCTTCGAGCTTAATTGTTTAAGACAAGAAGGCTACGAAACCAAACTTATCGACTTTTTTATTTTTTTTTCAATTTTATTATTATTATTATTATTATATGTTTTTTTTTTTGCAAATTATATACTATCCCTTTCCCTTAGTTGTTACCTTTAACAAAAGAACATAAATAATATAATAATCAAATATGCAACCCACAATCATATGTTAAAGTGTGTGTGTGAAAATGAAAGTTTAAGAATACTTGTTAAATGAGTATATGAGCAGAATTAAATGATAACAATGCGAGAGTTTGTAAACCTGAATATTTTAAAAAGTATTCTAATAGACCTTGATAAGAATATTTACTAAGATGCGTCTCAAGAGTCAATAAAATTCTTCCTTACTCTGCCATCGTAATAACAGTTTTGTCAAATGGTTTTAATAATAGCAAAAAATAGTTAGTAAGTTAGTTTTTTTTTAATGTCAACTACTACCCTCTCCCCCCAACCAAAACGAGTATATGAGCAGAATTAAATGATAACAATGCGAGAGTTTGTAAACCTGAATATTTTAAAAAGTATTCTAATAGACCTTGATAAGAATATTTACTAAGATGCGTCTCAAGAGTCAATAAAATTCTTCCTTACTCTGCCATCGTAATAACAGTTTTGTCAAATGGTTTTAATAATAGCAAAAAACAGTTAGTAAGTTAGTTTTTTTTTAATGTCAACTACTACCCTCTCCCCCCAACCAAAACGAGACATTGTCGTCAATGTTCTAAGGTAGAAAGATAGAGTATAAAAGACATTACCTGAAACAGCGAATACTGACAAACTTGAAACACTCTTAAACAAATATAAGAAATAACAAAACAAAATAATATGCTATTAATAAAACCAAAAGAAACAAGGTTTTTAAGGTTTCACAAACGAAGGCTCAAATCTAATCTAAGTTTTTTAAGGCTTTTCATAGTTGATCAATTTATGCGACTCATGGAGGGATCAATTACAGGGATGAAAGATTGTAGTTGGTCAATCAATTGTTTAGCAGTATCAGCAAAAATTATGATTTGTCGTGCAAGTTATAATCATTTTCTCACATCATCACATAATTTAGCATTTCACATAAATGCTCACAAGAATTTCTAAATGTACTTGTCTTATACAATAAATTTCAGCATACATTTTGCATGTAAAATGATCAAGCACCTGGTTCTTTCAACATTTAAGAAACAAAGATCAAATTGGAGAAGTCCCCCCTTTATCCTTGTTTTTTGGTCGAAGCTTACATGGCCTTGGAACCCAATTATTATCATCAATTTCTCATAATTTCCAACATATTATATGTCAAATGGACCTTTATTTCTCATCCTTATTCAGAATTTTTATTTCCCCCGAACTATGTATGAACCCTAGAAGTTAAAATTTGGGGTTCTTCCGAATTACTCACCAAAATCAACATAATAAAGAAAAAGGTTAAAGAATATGTCTTACTCTTTAAAGTTTATACCCAATTTGGAGTGTTCTTAAGAATATCTTCTTCAAGCTTCTTCTTCTTCTTCCATAACCCACACTTAATCAATCAAGCTCCTTTCCTCTAAACAAGTTTTCCCTTCATAAATTTCAGCACCAACACTTGTCTCCTTTAAAATCACTCATAAAACTCTATCTCACTCTTTAGAAAGGTGTTTGTAAGCTCTCAAATGAAGAATTTTAGAAATGGTTCCCTCTCTCCCTTTATTTGTACTGTTCAACGTGAAAAGTATAGAGGAATAATGAAATTCTATCAATTTACAAAAATACCCTTAATGTGTCCATATGTAAATTTCTATATTTTTTATCTTAGCACCATCAGTATTGCAATACCTTTTTGAGCTCTGATTGCTCTAATATTTTAACCCAAGATAAAATAGTAAGTCTAGAAATTATCCATAAAATTTCAGTCCGATCCAATAGTCGGATTGGGAGATATGATTGATACCGTAAAATTAGACATTTGATGTCTTCTACTTCTAAAACCGAATTTCATGCTTTAATTTATTCACTGAGAACATCATGAATTTTTTTCAAAATTTTTATTCATTAAATTCAATATTATCCTATCCATCACTGATTTATCCATATAATTCTTTTATCCAGTAAGACTCTTCTCTGGTTTCATTAACGTTATGAATTTTAATCCAAAATTCATAACCCTCATTTCGACTTCTACCATACCTTTAAATTTATATATGGAGATCATTCTCTCCCTTACATGTCACATTTATTATTATTTCTATTATTTATTAATTTCTTTTCATATTGAGTCTCCATTACTCATCGAGGTCTTCTTACTTCTATCTTACATTTATGCAAGGGTTTACATAACCGAACTACCTCTCTAAAGAATAACTATTATATTTATTGCATCATCAGTTTTATGGCAAGATATAAAATGTGTCATTAGTTTTATAAAATATATCTACAACAATAAATATGGAGTCTCTTCCTTTCCTTGACTTAGCTAAACCCTTAATAAAAGTTGTAGAAATATCAACCCAAGATTCCTTAGGAACAGGTAAAGATGTATATAACCCATGAAGCATTACTTTAGACTTAGCTTATTTACATGTTATGCATCTATCACAAATTATTTACACATCTCTTTTCATGTTAGACCAATAAAAATATTCATGTAGAAATTCTAAAGTCTTAATAATCCCCAAGTGTCTCATTAATCCGCCATCATAAGATGCTCTTACAAGCAATTCATGCATTGAACAATTAGACATACATAAAAATACATCATGCCTAAAAAATCCATTAGTTGCCACAAGTTCATATTGGAAATAAATTTCACCAAAGTTAGTATCATCAAAATAAATTTCTTTCACATACTGAAATTCTAAAAGCCTAGTATTCAAAGTATTAAAAAGAACATACCTTCATGATAATATATTTGCAACTATATTTTTCTTATCTTGCTTGTATTTGATAATATATAGGAATGTCTCAATAAATTCCATCCACTAGGCATGTCTACGATCCAACTTACCTGACTTTTCAAGTGTCTCAAAGATTGGTGATCGATATGAATCACAAACTCTTTAGGCCAAAGGTAATGTTGTCAAGTCTTCAAAATCCTCACTAATGCATACAACTTTTTATCATATGTTGGGTAGTTTGAAGTTGCACCATTAAGCTTTTTACTGAAATAGATTATGGGCCTTTTATCCTACATTAAATAACCTTCAATACATATACTTGAAACAACACATTCAATCTCAAAAGTTTTTGTAAAGTTAGGTAAAACAAGTAAAGGGGTCAAAATAAGCTTTTCTTATAACAAATTAAAAGTTTTCTCTTGTTAGATTTCCCATTTAAAACTTACTATCTTCTTTACAATTTAAGTTAATGGAGAAGCAATTATACTAAAATCTTTAACAAATCTTCTATAGAAACTAGCTAATTCATGAAACCTTTTTACCTCGCTTACCATCTTAGATATAGGCCACTCTTTTATAGCCTTAACTTTAGCCTGATCCATCTCAATATCATTTGCACTAACAACTCATTCAAGAAAAAACAATCTTTTCTATGCAAAAGTCACACTTTTTTATATTAGCTTACAAACTTTCCTTTCTAAGCGCATCATGTACCTATCTTAAATGATCTATATGCTCATCTAATCCTTTACTATAAATTAATATATCATCAAAATAAATAACTATGAACCTACCAATGAATGCACACAATATATGGTTCATTAATCTCATAAAAGTACTAGGCAAATTAGTAAGTCCAGAAAACATGACTAACCACTCATATAAATCATATTTAACTTTAAAAGTAGTTTTCCATTCATTACCTTCAATTATTAAAAATTGATGTTATCCACTTCTAAAATCAATTTTAAATAACAGACAAGATCCATACAACTCATAAAGCATAACATTTAATTTAGGGACAAGATGTCTATACTTTACTGTTATGTTATTGATTGTTCTATAATCAATACACATTCACCAAGTACCATCTTTTTTAGATACTAAAAGTACATAAATAGCATATGGACTCATGCTTTCTTGAATGTGCCCCTTCAATATTAACTCATTTACTTGCCTTCGAAACTCCTTTGTTTTCTCATGATTACTTATATAGGTTGGCCTATTAGGAATGGTTGAACTTGGTACTAGGTCAATATAATGTATATCCCTCTTATAGGTGACAATTCACTTAGAATTTCATCGAGAAATACATCTTCAAGTTTCTTATTTTCACTCAGCCTCACATTTTCACCATTATTTTGTAGTAAGGCATGTTCAATTTATTTTGTGTTCTTTAGCTTCAATTGATCTTCATACACTTTTCTAGGTGATACTAGTGCAAGCGTGTATGTTTTCTCCTCCTTTTCTAGTGAATACCTATTTTTAAAACCATCATTCTTGGCTTTCCTATCAAATTATCAAGTTTTTTCTAATAATAGGTGTCCAACATACGTAGAAATATCATACAAAACCTCATCTTTATATCTCCCTACTAAAAAAGAGATTAAAACCTATTTAATCACCCTAACTTCTCCACATTCATTAAGTCATTAAAGCTTATACAATGTAGCATGCTTAATGGTAGTTAAGTTCAAATGTCTAACTAAAGTTGTGTTAGCAACATTAGTACAAATACTATTATAAATAATCATATTGCATAGCTTTTTTTTATGTGGCATCTATTATGAAATATATTCTTCCTTTTTGCGCAATATCTTCTCTATTAACAAGAACATTCAAAGATCTCTTTATAACCAAGGACTCACCATTAACAGCATATTCAACATCATTAGCATCTTCAAATGTTGGCATGCTTTTTCATTCAGATTCATTACTAGGTGACTCTACCTCTCTATCATATCTCAAAATCATAATCCTTGTATGTGGATTCTCTAATGCATAATTTCCAAGTCCTTGACCTAAAACACTTCATATCTCGCTTATGCTTCTACTAAACATTATTTCTTCCCTTTTTTTTTCCTTTATAAGGTTTCAACAACCTTAGGTATCTGCTATTAGCTTTGTTTGTGCATTACCCTCTCTCCTGAAGTTTGACTTCTAACCCTGAGATGATCTCAAATAATTGTATGGTCTTACACTACCTTTTCTTTTCAACTGTTTTTCTACCTTTATAGCCATGTGCACCATATCTTTAATTTCTATTTAATGGTGCAATTCAACCACTTTAGCAATATTTCTGTTTAAACCATTTAAAAATCTAGTCATTTTGGCTTTCCTATCTTCAAAAACATTAGCTCTAGTCATTGCTATTTTCATTTCCTTAAAATACTCATCAACATTTTTAGAACCTGGAGAAAAAAATTGCAATCTATTGTATACTTCCATATATTAATGATTAGAGACAACTTTCTTTCACATGATTACTTTCATCTCCTTCCATGTATCAATGGGTCTTTCTCCATTACGCCTTTTACTTGTACCAAGTTGATCCCACTAAATAATAGCATAATTAGTGAATTTAACTACAGCTAGTTTTACCTTTTTTACCTCTGAATATTGATGGCAATCAAATAAATATTCCATCTTTTTTTTCCAATTCAAATAAGTCTCTAGATCATTCTTTCCCTGAAATGTTGGAATTTTAAGTTCTATGCTACCCAAATTATGATCTAAATCATCTTATCATCAAAATTCCTCTCTTAGCCGAAATCTACCACCAAACTCTCTCATTGGCCATGTCTTATATAAGGGATTTTAGTGTGTATGGGACTTCCTTCCATGATTTACTACAGCATCCTCCTCATCATCAAAGTTTTCAGCTACACTTTCATCTGGAGAAGAAAGTGCTTGTCTAGTAGGCCTTTTTAAAATCTTTTTCTTTACTACTAGGAACATCATGTCTATTAATCATTCAGTACTCAATTTATCCATCTTTCCCATCAAAGCCTCCATCATTACCTCCAACCTATCTTTTCTTTCTACATGATCCTTTATTTTTTATCGTGTCATAGTGAATACATGTAATAAAGGTTAGTAGCAAAGAAAGATTCTCTCACACACTCCCTCACAAGTTTACACTCGATTTAATGTCATTACACTTGTGTTTCACACAATTCAATTAGGCTTTTCACTCTAATAATCTCACTATGACCTTAACCTCATTACTCCCTTACTTAGGTTCTAGGTAACTTAGCAACTTATCAAATAATCAATCAAAACAATGTAATGACTTTATAATAATAAAGACTCAAGTGTCAAGGAATATATGAAACTAATCAAAACAAAACTTAAGGATAAATTTACGAATAACAATCTAAATTCGTGCAAAATATATTGACGAAAAGAAGACATGAAATAAAAGCAATGGAGTTATGTTAAGGATTCAAAGAAAAATAACTAATTCAAGAAGTCAAAATTCAACTTCAAGAATCTCAAGAAAACAATTAAAATAAAGCAAGAAAGATCTATACTAACTAAATTTTAATGAAACAAGGCAAGATAACCCAAGAAAAACAAGAATTCAATTTGGAAATACCAAGATTTGGTATGCATCTATTCGAAAAAAATCAAGAAAATATTCAAGAAACTTTTGGGTAACCCTAAAATTCAAGGGCTTGTATTCGGTTATGCCCTAACTTGTCAATTCAATCAATTCTTGCAATTCTTCCTTCTTTTTTTATCCATGTAATTCAGCAAGAACGGGATTTCTTTTAAATTTTTTTTCTCTAGGCTAAAATCAAGAAAGATAAAAGATCAAGATCAAGAACACAATTTTTCTTTGTTATGTTCGTCAAAATCAAGAATCTAAGTAAGATGATTTTTTTTTTTTAATACAGGGTTTGACAAACTTTGAGATAATAAGAGAAGAATAGACTTTTTTTATATATATAAACAATACCCTATCCAAAACTGGAAAGAAAGAAAATCAAGAAACAACAAGAACTATATATTAAAGGAATACAACCTGATAATAGCACAAGTCTGATACCACCTGATGCGAACACCCTCCAAGATAAGCTAAAATTAAATTTGAATGGTTTGCAACTTGACCCAACATACCTGCCTCGAAACACCAAAGTTACATGCAATAATCACTCTCACCTTACGTCTATAAAAAGACGTGAACAAGTACTATAAAATCATTCTGAATTTGATCAATTCTTTAAAGACCCTTTTATTTCAATCAAGAATTCAGTATGAGAATCTCTTAACCACATAAAACATAACATGAATGTTGGTTTCTTTATTAAAAAATAGTTTTACCTCAAAAAGTCTTTACAAAAGAGTTTTTATACTAAAAAGAATTATAAATATAATAGTGTATTTCTAATGAATATGGATAAACCTAATAAATAATAATATTCCAACGAACCAAAATTTAAATAAAGACCCTAAATATATCTAAAAATTCTAATAATAACTAAAAGATAAATAAAACAACAACCCAACTAATTTAAATATGATTAAAGTTGTTTTTGTAATCTAGTGACAAAATCAAAGGCCACCATTTAATGCATGGTTCTCTCTCGTATTAATAAATTAGAAGGTGTAACATTTATCATTAGAAATCTATAGATGTCTACTATTCAACATAACTAGAATCGCATTAAATTTCCTTTTGTAGCTTTAGTTATGACCAAAACAGTAGCTAAAGGTTAAAATTAGCATATTTGAATCTTTTTATTCCAATCTTTTTATAATGTCTGAATGCTTACCTACAAGTCATTCTTGAATATGAATTAAATTAATCAAGGCTTATACTTTAATATCTTCTTGAAGTTAGCCCATGTGTCTTGAAAAAAGTCTATTGAAAACCTCTTTGAACCTCTTAGCCATATAAGTCTTGTCATTTGACCAACTAGAACCTCTAATGGGTCTCTCGGTGTTGCTTAGATCACATTAAATAGGCTTTTGCAATTGATTCTAAGATGACTTACAAATTTTTATTTTCTTTTTTAATCTCAAAAAACTCTTGCAAATCTCTCACAATTGAGTCTCAAGGGACTTTCAAAAATATTTCTTCATTCTTGCGTCCAAGAGGACTCTTACAAATCTTTCTTTACTTTTTATCTTAAAGGACTCATAAATATTTCTTTACATTTGAATCCCGAAGGACTCTCGCAAATTTTTCCATGCGTTTTGAGTCTTAGATGACTCTCACAAATTTTTCTTTATTCTTGAGTCTCAAAGGACTCTTTCAAATCTTTCTTACAATCGAGTCTCAAAGGAATCTCGCAAATTTTGCTTTAATTTTAAGTTTTAAAGGATTGTTGCAATCTTTATTTACTTTTTGAATTTTAAAGGACTATTGCAAACTTTTCTTTATTTTGAAGTCTCGAATGACTCTTGTAAATTTTTCATCGTTATTGTTTGAGAGGACTCTTGTAGATTTCTATTTATTTTTTTTAGTCTCGGATGACTATTGCAAACTTAATTCCAAAACATTACTTTTGTGAATTCGAATCCCAAGTTATTCTTTCAAATTTTAATTCTTAAAAATAGTTACCTCTCGATGTGACAACCTTTCAAAAAATTTCCATGTATTTTATGTTTTCTTTACAAGCTTTCTAAACAAAATCTATTAAAAAAGCTTCCTTTTTTTTTAGACATAATATCTTAAGTATTTTAAAGAGGGGTCATAACCTAGTTTTTTGCCCCTTAAATATCCACACAAAAAATTAAAAAATAAAACAAATATATATAAGGAATGAAATTGAGATGTATTGAGAAAAGTGTTGAAATTGGCTAAATAATTGGAAAGCTAATGACTAAATTAAGAAAAGTAGAAAAAATAAGGGACTATTTTAATGCAATAAATGAAATTGAATGAAATACTAAGAACCAAGTTGAAATTGAATGATATATATATATATATATATATATATATATATATATATATATATATATATAGAGAGAGAGAGAGAGAGAGAGAGAGAGAGAGATGAAGGAGATTTACTCAAAAGAGAAGGGAAAGAGATAGAGAATGGTGTGATAGAAAAAGAAAAGAGGAAATAATGTTTGAGAGTGTGGTAGCGGTTGCTTTTCAAAGTGTTTTTCACTTGAAAATGAATCAAAATAATTTTTTTATTTAAAAAAAATTATTTTTGACATCAGCACATCAAAATAATCTAAAATAACAAAAAAAATATTAATTTAAAGTAAAAAAATCATTTTTTTCAAAAATACTTTTGAAACGCAAAAACAAATAGTCCCGAAGATATGGTTTGTCGTAATGTGTTGACAACAATGGGTTTATAGAGTAGAAAGAGGATAATATAAATTGGACATAATTATTATGCCAACACATAAAACCAATTTACGAGGCTCGCACTCACTCATATATTTAACCTTCAAATCAATAGATTTTATAATCTTCAAAGCAGATCTGTCTGATAAGAAATGGATTAAGGTGAATAGCATAGGCACACATACCATTATTTTTAAATTAATAGCTCTACACACAGATTACTGTGGATTGATATAGTAAAATTACTTTTTTACCCTTGAGTAGCTTAAATTTAAGCCTTTGATCTAGGGGTGTTTTGGTCTTTTCCTCTAACTCAGTGATCATTAAAAGATTGTTTGGGGTGTGTGTGTCTTTTCAAATTTTTTAACATAATGAAAATACTTTTTTACCTCTAAAGTCAACAAAATTTAGAACTATTGACCAAGGGCTTTCTTGGCTTTTCACAATATTTGTAACAGTAAAAATACATTTTTGCCCCCTAAGATTAAAAAAAAAAAAAAAAGGCTCCTGAACAAGGGTATTTCAGGTTTTTTCAATTTTCATGTACAGTAAAATGACGTTTTTATCCTTAAAAAAGACTAAAAAAAGTTGTCTTTTGGGGATATTTTGGTATTTTCACTTGGGTATTTTGTGTTATTAAGAGAACCATGAGGGGTGTTTTGGTATTTTCACATTTTATTTTTATTTTTTAATCAAAAAGTTGTTGGCGCGTGTTCCACATGCACCAGCGAGTGGTCAGCGTACGTGCCATTCAAGTGGCACGTGTGACGCCGCCTGGTGGCCAAATTTGATCATTCATCGTCTCCCTGAATACACAGTCATGCCCTCTTCCACATGTTGTGGCACATGTAAGCTTATAATAGTTGAATTACTGCGAGTGGTCGATTTCTTTCTTTCTTTCTTTTCTCTCTCCTGACAACTAAAGTGTACAATTATCCTCTTCGTTTGTTGTTATTCAATTTCAGTTCTCATTCTTTGAATTTCTCATTTCATTCTTATTCCTTTTATAGAAGTTTTGTTTTTTTTCAATTTTGTCCTTCAATCATAATTTCTTATATGTTTTGTTTTTCATTTCAGTCCTCATTCTTTTAATTTTTTATTTTTTTTATTCCTTTTATAGTTTTAGTCCTCCTAAATCCATCCTATTTTTTTTTGGTGTTCCATAATCCATCCTCTTTGTTTTGCTTTTTTATTTTGGATTTTTTCTCTTTTATTTGAGTTTTATTTGTTTACAATTTA
>Ga0325404_1001758_pt1 | contig 23017 bp, 10 predicted proteins | sample PopdelMetagenome_18_FD_205664 | JGI IMG/M metagenome (GOLD analysis project Ga0325404, IMG submission 205664) | Populus deltoides microbial communities from Bellville, Georgia, United States - Xylem-Control-R1 | ecosystem: Host-associated > Plants > Phyllosphere > Stem > Wood/Secondary xylem...
GTGTCTATAATGGATTCAGAAATCAGGTAATGATAATTACATGGTAATGAACTAAATAATTTATGATTGATGTAGAACATGTTTAAGGAAGTAACTGAAAGTTTGTAGATTATTTACAAGGAAACAACAAGAAATTTCTCATGAAACCAAGAGTTAACAACAGTAAATAAAATCAAATAAACCTTTTCGTTTATGTATATGCTTAAAATGGCTAACCACTAAGATATGTGCAAAAGCTCTCTGATAGATAAAGAGCAGTTTTGTGGACCTCAAGCATTAATCCAACAAAGCCTAGCCCTGTCAAGTTCTGAACTTGCTTCTCAGCTTACTCGTACAGCTTTATCTTTGTGGTTATATAGGCTTGACAAATGGGGCATTGATTCAAGTCTTTCCCGCAATCATAGCATGTCTGCAGAAGAAGTGCAGAAATCAGAATGAACTAAATCGAGAAGATGGCAACATAAGTTCCATGTTGTTCTCAGGTTATTACCTGATGTCCACATCCGAAAGCAAGATCTTTCTTATTCCATAAACACGAGGGACAGTGCTGCGAAGCATAATGAAACAGTTGAAAACTAAATTAGCAGCATTGCTTCTTGATCTGTAGAAGGGACATAAGCAGCTTTGTATATATGTCCTCTCAGAAGTCTAGAATATGGGATGTACCCTGTTGTCTGAAGAATGATCTGTAGAAGGGACATAAGCAGCATTGCTTCTTGACCTGCTATATGTGGGATAGGAATTGACCGAGCCATTCCCAAGCGGAGGAGGAAGAGCATTCCTTCCAGTAGCACCTTTTTGGCAGCTGCAGGTAGATGATAATAAGAAACCATTTGGTATCGTGATAGCGGTTGTTTTTAAAGTGTTTTTTGTTTGGAAATACATCAAAATAATATTTTTTTTTATTTTATTTTTAACCTTAGCAAATCAAAATGATTTATAAACACAAAAAAAAATTAATTTGAAGTAAAAATAATTAAAAAAATATTATTTTTTTCAAAAATACTTTTAAAACACAAAAACACTTTAAGAATGAAAGCTAGTAGCGATAAGAACACGCTTCAAGTATTAAGTTGCCTGTCAGTGGACATTTTACCCTAGGAGTTGGAGGTCTATTGTAGCCTTGTATTGGGATGGTATTTCCATTAACGCGTCCAGAGCAAACTCTGTCTCCTTCTTGGACATGGGAATGTTTTCCGACATAATTTCTGTGAAATTCACGAACTGCATTGGACAAACAACACATAAAAATTCAATTCGACTTCAAAGCTTCTGTTATAGTTCCCAGTTTAATCTTTCAAACCTGAAAATTATCAAAAGCCCGAGAAGGAATGTTGTCATCGAATTTGTGCATCATGTCCCATGGTCCATCACCAACCCCAACCAGCACAATTGACAAGGGATAATTACTGCAAAAGGATAAAACTTCATATTTTGTTAAATATAAACTGCAAGATGTTGAAAAAGACTTCTCAGAATGTTACTATATACCTTGCTTTTACAATGGCATTGATAGTATTCTGCTCCTGAGGACTCAACTGCCCATTAACAGTCCCTACGCTACTTGTAACCTGGCATGTCATGTAATCAAGAGAAACAACAAAAAGACTCGAGGCAAGATTTAAAGTTTAAGCAGTAGTAGTTACATCTGGACACTTTTGAGGAGAAGGAACTAACCTGACCATCAGCAATGATCAGAAGAACATGATACTGACCACCACTATTGTCCACAATTTCGATAGCAGTTTCAATTATTGGAGCAAAAGATGTCGGTCCTGTCATATCTCAGCACGATAAATTTTCACCAGAAGGAGGTCGAAGGAAAATTTTACATGATTACTGTAAGAAAAATCGTTTAAGCTAACCAGCTAAGTTAACACGGGGGACTATTTCTCTGTAACGACTCAAGACTTCCTCAAAGCCATTGCATAATTGATCATCCGGATAGAAGCTAAAAACTCTTTGATCATGAGTAGTGGCTGCAAACGAATTTACAGATTCCATGTTACAACAATCTATTTCATTGACCCTAAAACAGTACTGAAATAGCAAATTGCTGAGCATATATGCCATGCATCTTTGCATCCAACAAGAAAGATCACTCACTATCACCAAAGCCAAAACAAGGGATGAGGTTATCCTCATCAAAAGCTGACAGTGTTCTTCCTATTATTGAAATCGCCTGTTCATATGGATTCATAGAATCCCCGAGGTGATGCAGGCTCTTCCGATGGAAGGATCGTGCACCGGTCCACTCATTGCTTTTGGTAAAATCAATGCCTACAATAAGGTTGGAAGATTCCAGCCCAGCTTGTGCAAGAGCTCTTGTCACCTGCATAAATTTTGTAATTAGATTCTGTTTGTTTTCCAAAATCTAGAGGCAAATGCAAGCAATAGCCAGATGCATTCGAAGTTCTAACTAAAGATAAATTCTTGTATTCTTGTATTCTTCTAATGTTAGCAGGGGTATGTGTGTGCGCCTCAAAAAAATGATGAGGCAACAATTCTGACATCTAAATTAGTTTTAATAGATGCAATCAAACAAGCTGCAGATGCAGAGGTAATTTTACCTGTTCAAGAGAATGGTAATCATCACCGATTCTTGAATACCTTGACTGCGGCTTGCTTCTTCCATCATCATAAACAGCATAACTTGCTACATTTGGAGAAGAGCATGGGTTAGATGAAGCCCTACAACCATATGAATCACGATGATGATGATCCTGATGCCTTGAATGTTTGCTTCCCATATTGGTGTCGCCAACTTTCTTATCCTAATGTTGTTACAAACTGTTCATCAACAAGAACAAAGGCATTTAGATATTTATATCCCACTGAGCAACAACAGATACTAAAAAAAATTCCAAATAATTCCATGACAGGAGAAAAAATTAAGAAAAAAATAACAGCTACCTAAAAAACTGAAATATAAAAATGACAAATTGAAGCTTAATTCTTCATATCAGCACCCCACAAGATACAGAACAGAAACAAATAAAAAGAAACATTGCTTTATAATTCAAGAATCTACAGCCTTCGAGACCCATATAAAACTTGTAAACCAATTCAAAGAAGCAGAAGGAATTAATTAAATCAAATTAAAAGAAAAAATTATAAACAGAAGTAAACTGTATTTGTACTTAATTAATCAAAAAGTCAATGGAAATCCTCTTCAACTTGCTAGGAACCTACCAAGTAAATTGATTATGGCTTAAACTAAACAAACCCTTTTGAAGTTTAGTGGCAAAATACAAGGAAACTTCATTGAAACCCACCATTATTACCAACTTTGCAAGTCAACTAGCAATCATGCATGAGATAAGGCATACCCCAAGAGAGAGAGAGAGAGAGAGAGAGAGAAAGTATCTATTAATTACCAATTAAATAAAAAAATTGAGGATTGATCGGATATATTAAAACAAGATTAATGAAGGAAAAGAAACATTGTTTTTGTCAAACAGAATCTCAACTAAATTGTGTTTCTGATCACGTTAATGACAATTGTCTCTCCTTTTATTTCTGTTAATATTAAAGTAAAATAGGCGCACAATACGCGACTGTTTTTTATTTGGACTAGATGATAGCATCACCAGATGGAACCTTGATTTCGTTGAAGACCCTCTGTCCCAGAAAGGCACTTGTATAGTTTGATTGATTGGATTGTCATGATCTTTTGTAACGGGTATTGAGATTTCCCTGCAGATTCAGCAGTTTCGTAGTTGCTGACGCCTGTCACCTCATGGTAATATATTTGTATCTACGTTTGTATACTTATTTATTTAGTAAAATCATAGTTTGTGTCGATCCAGGAAATTCCAGACCTGGAATCTCATCTAGGCCGGGCTTCACTTTCATGACAACTGCTGAACTAATCTTCTTCGAGGAGTTTCTGAAATCATGTTTTATGGAATTCTTATAGCGTTTGGGAGTTTGGTATCAATTGCTTTTCAAATAATTTTTTATGTTAAAATACATATAAATAATATTTTTTTATTTTTTAAAAATTATTTTTAATATCAATACATCAAAACGATTTAAAATATACAAACCATATTAAATTATAACCTAAAATATTAAATTTTATAAAAACATGATTTCAACCACGTTCCAAACAAATTCTTATCACCTTTTTATAAGTGGTGTATATATATATTAAAATATTAATATATTAGTTTAATGAATTATTACTACACGAAGAAAGGTTTTTATTGTTTATTATTGTTAACTGACTTGGTATATGTTAATATAATATAATATAATATAATATATACACACACAGCTGCCCCAATTTTTGCCCTTTCCCCTTTCCCCCCTTTTTTTTTTCTTTATCTTCCATTGTCTAATAAAGAGAGTTTTCTTGTTCAACTGCCGTTCCCTGCCTCGCCAATTCTATATGCAAATTTCTTATTAATTATATTAATTTTTTTTGTCTTGTACTTTATACATTATGTAAATTTTTTTCATCTTTTTTATTTATTTTATTATCTAATTTTAGTTTTATTTTTTTATAATTAGTTATTAAAAAAATTAGTATTTATGATAATTTAGGAGTTTTGATATGAATATATTTAAATATATTCAAAATAAATATTTAATCTGTTAATTTAATCAATTAAGTGTTTCTTTTTTTATTATAAAAAAATAAATTAATATTCATATAAAACCACTACTCTTGACATCTCTTGCATTGACAGAGTAATTTATTGAAATTTAATATTTTCACATGATTTGTTTGTAAGTAAAATATCAAGTAGAAAGCATATTTTTCTAGCATTGTTTCTTTTACACATACACTAGGCATTATTCCTTAATTAAATATCTAGAAATGATTAAGTATAATTTAATCAACATACTTATCATATGCATATTAGATATGAATTGAAATAGGTTTTGATTTTGATGAATTGACGTGTATTTTGCTATTAATTTCATATAGAAGATTTAGAATTATTGCGTAACTCAACTGATTTTTGTTTAACAATGAATTATTATGTAGTTATGTTAATTATTATATAGACACTAATGATGAAAAAAAAATCTAGAAAGTTCATATTAAATTAACATGTCACTAGACAAGTATTTTAAGCGTAAATCCCTTGAGAATAAAGAATCAATCAAAGTTATATAATATAATATTCGTTAATAATTTGTCTTTTCATTTAAAAAAACTCTTAGCTCCACTGCTGCTTTTTATTTCTTCATCATTTTCCAATACATTTCTTGATTCTATGTATAATTCTCACTCAACAGATATGCTACTGTCAGTTGCTTGAATTATTCCATTTTTTTAGTTTTTTTTTTTTTTTTTTCCTATTGGCTTCAGCAGTAACTTCCCTACCCGGACAGGCATCATGGAAAAGATTTGAGGTTTTACCTTGAACAGATTCCCTGACAAGTTAGACAGATTCAAGATAACTTGTTGGTGGTAATTGCAAGACCTCACACCACAGCTGAAACAGATGTTGTAGAGCGAAAGTTGTTATATTCCATGTCCAAACCTGTTCCAGTTTTGAATTCTCCAGGCAACTGAAACTATGGGCTGCCTGTAGTCTCTTGCAGGAGCTACTTATTATCTTTTAATTCGCTTGAAATCTCTGATAGGTTCGCAAGCCAAACAAATTTTCAACATGTTCACTAGGATCTGCCAACATTTATCCCTATAGAACTTGACCAATTCCTCCATGTCAATGGGATGCGAATCCTCTAGAAATTCATGCCAGCCATTCTCTGTATGTGTAACAATATATTATTACTCAAGTAAAACACACCAATTCCACCGGACAATGGAGTTATACATTACATAATTTATATGAAGATCAAACACAAACTCCGATTGATCACTATCATACTTTGCCAACATGCCAGTATAACCATAGGCCTTCTCCTGAGATGTATCTATGAGAAGCACCTCACGGCAAAGCAAAGATCAGAGATTTTGCTTAAGATAGCACTAATCTGCTAAAGTTTTTTTGATTTCTGAACACTGAAAAATACAAGTAATAATTACGAAACATCAGCCTGATGAATATACGGAAACACATGCTCCACGGATGTACTTAATGAGTCCACACTTCTACTCAGTTATCACCCCCAAACACTCAGGCATTTCTACTTGATGATCTATTTGAACTTTGATGAATGGTTGGGCTTGAACTTGTAAGTACTGCAAACCCCAAGTGGAAAAGGAGCATCGGATTGGCTACCATGGGCTCTCTTGTTCTCATATCCTGGATAATCACGTCTGGAGAAGGGCACAATTTCGTGCAAACCCAAGCCAATCTTCTCTGCTTTCTTGACCAAATCCCATTTATCATATGGGTCACCTTCCTTGTGTGTTACATGAATCTCCCCTTTATCCTGCTTCAAAAGAACTTTGGCATTGCTTAAATAACCCTTTATCAGTCTCTTGTTCAACCTATTTCAATCCCACCATATTTTTCATCAGTTAATGTTTCCAATTTTGATATTACAGCATAAAGATCTCTAGACAGACATGAAAGCATACAGACATTCAGCAATTTCAACACATCCTTTCGGCAGACAGTTCTCCAGTTCTTCCCATTCAAATTTGATCTTAAGCATGAATGAATCATTATGAAATATTTGGTTAAACCCCACCTCTTTTACTCAGTTTCAACCTAGTTAGAATGTCCATCAGATGTTAAAGAGAACTCCCACACTAAAATAAGAAAAGTTTAATGTTTCCCTTGAGAGAACAGAAACACAATGAAAGAAACAATGAAGAGACTAGCTCAAATAATCGTGGACAAAGGAACACGAAACTGAAAGGGAAGAGTGAGCAAGAGAACATAGCTGGGCCCTCAAGAAGAGGGAATCAAATGCAAATAGTTATTCCATGTGGCAAAAATTAATGAGGGGGTTCTCGTGCTCTTCGCATTAAGACTTGCTCTTAAGTGAGAATGCATCATTTAGGCTCTATCTCATTGGTATTAAGAATTCTAATACAGGAAATTAGAAATCAACTCAAGAAAATAAACAAAACATGGACTCAAACAATCATATGATGGTATAAATAGAAGCAAAGGGAATATAAATGATGTAAGTGGCTAGAACATAACTGGATTTGGCAGTAGCTAGCCTCAGGGAAGAGGAAACCAACATGAGGGAAGTTATAGACAATTCGATCAAACCTCTGAGTCCTCAAAAAGAAGTGTTCCCTCATCTCTTTTGCATCCACTCCATAGAACACTAACCCTCCCTTCTCTTCTAGTTCCCTCACATTTCGTACTCCATTACTGTACTTTTTAGCTATGTTATCTATGCAGCACAGACAAACATAAACCTTCAATTAGATCATTCAAAATTCTTGCTTTAACCAGCAAAACCAAAGAAACCCGTCAACATGTTGAAAGTAAAAAGAATGGAGAGAGAGAGAGAGAGAGTACCTTGGGTATCAACAGTAGTAGAAACCAAGTTGCAAGCAGAACCAAAAGCTCTAGCTAGAGAAACAGAGAAGGAGAAGTCACCTTCTCCGACCAATAACATCCGGTGCTTTGATGAGTAATGTTTTTTCCATTTCTCTGGCTCCTCATCTTCCTCATCATCCGATGAATTTGATTCTGTTTCTGTCTCTTGATATTCTTCTTGTTTTCCCATCTAGGTTATACAAAAGGACTGTCTTTCAGTCCTGATCACTCACCTATGCCTTTGCTTTTTGGTTGGCATTGTCTTTATAATTTCTTTTCACTATTCCAAATAAAGCAGAGCCCAATACCATCTCCCTCTCTCCCCCTCCCTCTCCCTCTCTCTCTCTCTCGCTCTCTCTCTCTCTCTCTCTCTGCATGTGAAGGGCATAAAATACATGCACTTTACTACTATATGGGAAACTAGGATATTGAATTATTTTCTTTCTATAGTCTCGGATTTTGATTTTTCTCCCCTGGTAGATAATTACATCCTTTTTTATGATCAAAATATGAGTGTTGTTTTCGATAAATATTAAAAAAAAAAACATGAAAACATCGATAAATAAATTTTACTAATATATCATATCATTATTTTATATAGCATGTCAACGATTCCTAAAAATTATCAATTCTATTCCATTTTCTTTTCTTTTTTTCTCTACAATACTCATTTCTCAAAAAACATGGCCCACCAAAACCATATCCCTTCACCACCGACCCCACCCCACCACCAAAAATCTAGTAATGATACATTATCAAACTGAAAATATTATCCTTGTTCACCTTTTCCTGGGTGAGACATAAGCATAGAATCATTCAAATATGAGGTTTTGATGATGTTTTAAAATTTGATATAATGAAGAATAAGGTTCTTTAGTATTTGAATAATAATTAATTAAATGTTCATATTAATAATCTTTTCTTTGTAGCTTAGGAATTGCATAATTAATGCTAAAATTCCTAATACTTGCAAAATAGTATTTTTCGATGGGATTTAGAGATATTCTAGTGATAAAATCAATATTTAGTGTTCGAATAGTGATTAATCAAATGTTTATATTAATATTCTCTTCTTTGTAGCTCATGAATTGCATAATTAATGGTAAAATTCATAGTACTTGCAAAATAGTATTTTTCGATGGAATTTGAAAACCCTCCAATGATAAAATCAATAACTTTAAATGGGGATTGTAATAAATAAAAGAAAGAGATTAAATTCCAAGAATAAGAATGTTTGTTCTTGGTTTTGTATGGTAAATGCTTTAAGGATTGAGGTATGAATGCTTGGAGAGTAGAAAAAATAAACAATTTATCTGGATGCTTCAAGGGGTATTTATAGTCCCTGAACTTGTTGTTTTGATAGAGTGGAGTGACTGAAAAGTCATCTAGTCCTAATAGCATTAATGAGAGATAAAAATCACTAACACATCATTTAATGAAGGATAAATATCCCTTACAAATTATTAATGAGATGTAAATGTAGTAGGTCCTTAAAAAACCTTTTATACACCTCAAGATGTAGTGAAATGATTATTTTCTTACATGAATAATTCATGTTAGTAGTCTCAAGATAGAACTTAGACCAATTGGGTTTGACGCATAGCTAAATCTAAAAGAGATATGTCTAACAGTTTATTAGACTCGAATTGTCTTAGGTTCAGCACATGGCTAAACCCAAGAATACTGGGCCTAACAACTTGCCAGACTCATGATGTTTTGGGTCAACACATGGTTAAACCCAAGAATATTGAGCCTAGCAACTTGTCAGATCCATGATGCATTGGATCAGCACATGGCTAAACCCATAAATACTAGATCTGGCAATTTATCAAATCCATGATGCCTTGGGTCAGCACATGGCTAAACCCAGAAATATTAGACATGGCAATTTGTCAGACCCACGATGTCTTGAGCTCAGCATATGGCTTAACTCAAGTATGTTAGGCTTGGCAATTTGCTAGAACCATGTTGACTTAGGCTCATTACATGGTCAGACCTAAATATATTGAGTCTAACAACTAGTCACTCTCATATTAACTAGAGCTCAATATATGACTAAATCCAAATATATTAAGTCTAACAGCATACTAGACCCACAACACATTGAACTCAGCACATAACTAAACTCAAGTATGGTGAGTGTGGAACTTGCCTGACCCATATTGGAATGAGTTCAGCATGTGGGTGAACCTAAATATATTGAATCTGATAATTTACCAAATCTATGTTAACTTGAACTCAGTATATGGCTGAGCCCAAATATATTTGAGCTTTAGACTATTTCAAAACATCAAAATATTGAGTTAAAAAGATCAACTTGTCAAGTTGAAACAAATGAACAAATAAAAAGTCTCATCATTTCCCTTTTTCATAAATATTGAATCAATTTCCTTCATCTTGTATAACACCAAACAAATTATAATTATATACAATTTTTGAATGTTGAAGTGCATTAATGATTTAGCCAATTAAATGATCGATGAACTTCACAATAATGAAAAACAAATTTTATCATTGTTGTAATTGATTAGACTTTGCTTTAACAAGTTTTGAGATTCTCTAATGGTGCAATTATATGGTGGAAAAGATGTTAAAGTGTCTATTTTTCTCATTTTATTTTACAATAAAAGGTAAAAGGTTTTAAAATATTGAAATTTTGAGACAATAATGGTATCAAGATAACTTGTGAATTGATTTTAAAAAATCATATTCAATGACATGTGGAAGTCCAATAATTCTAGTGGTTATTAAGATGGTGTGGGATTGATAGTGATAGTAAAGGGATAGGGTTTTAGAGGATTGTGATTTTTTTAAGGAATTAAGAGATGTTGAGAAGTAAAGGAAGAGAATGCTTAATAAAATTGGATTTTTAAGAGTTGCTAACATATGATATAAATAAAGATATGGCATAGTAGTTAATAAGACTGAGTTATAAATTATAGGATTTCACTAATTATAGCTTGAGCACCATAAAGTTTCTTGAAAACATCATATGCTCTTGCCATTAATAAATTATTGTGTTTCAAGTTCAAAAACAATATCCACAAAAGAGAAAGTCTTTCCTTAACAAACATACAAGAAGACATTAGAAGCCATGCTAGTTGCAGGTCTCACCTTCTATTGAGCAAGTAAAGAACCTCAGTAGATAAGTCATAATCAAAGTACACACTATTTTAATAACATGAAAAGTGGACTTAATTTGAGGTAAGGAACCTTACAATAAACGCTATCACCTTTTCACTTTTAATTTGACCTTAGCAGCATTACTAACTACATGTTTTGATTTTTTATTTTTGTTTGTATTTAAACTTTTTTCCTATCTTTGAAGTGTATTTAATGCTCCATTAAAGACTTTAAATTTAGAAATGAACATGAAAGCTACCCAATTCCTTGTATTTAAACTTTTTTCCTATCTTTGAAGTGTATTTAATGCTCCATTAAAGATTTTAAATTTAGAAATGAACATGAAAGCTACCCAATTCCTTGTTCATGCTATACATTTGGCAACAAGATCATAATCACTCAAAAGGCTAGAGACTAAGGTTGAAACAAGCATTGCTAACTCTAACAACTAAGGAACTTCGGGAGCTGGATGCATCAATACTTAGTAACATTGTCACAACAAACTATATTTTTTAAAAATAGCTTACATCTGTATTTAACAAGACGATTCAGCATTCAATTGATTGTTTGTTATCAACTATTGGCAAACCATCATCGGGCCAACAAGAGTGCAAGATTTGTATGGTTAAAAAGTACATAGATCATTATTATATGAGAAAATTACATTGAACAAAGTTGATGAGTGATGAAGTAGTAGAATAAATTCAAAAGATTTTAGACTTTCACAATTGATAATGGGTTCTTTAGGATGCCTGCAAAACAAAGTGCTTATTGTGCTTTGGAGACTCTCCGACACTTAAGTTATTTATTGAGTTTGATTGCTCAAAAAATAAATAGGTAAAAAGATCAAGAAGGTGAAAGAGATGTTTTGTTGTGTGTATTGTACAAATGAGTGTTAGTGTAGAGATATATGTTCTCTATGAGTTATAGAAAGATACTCTGAATAAAAAGATGAGTCTTTTGTCTTTTATAGTGTTTTTGAGAGATGAGTGTTTTCAATGAGTTATGGAGAGGTATTATGAATAGAGAGATAAGTCTTTTGTTTTCTATAGTGTTTGTGAGAGATGAGTGTTAATGTAGAGATGAGAGTTCTTTATCTCTCTCTCTCTCTCTCTACTTGTTCTCTTGGCCATTATAGTCTTTTTTTTTTTTAAGAATTGTTTCCTAGCTTGCAATTTTAAAGATGACGATTAGATGTTAGGGTAATTGGTAAGGTCACATAGCATACCCTCTTAGTTGGTAGGGAGCATAGCTTGCTTTTTTTACTAGTAAAATGTCATTTTTATCTTAGATTGTGCAACAAAAAAGTGATAAAAAAAAGGACGTATTGTGTTATTGATTGTGTAAAAAAATATTTTAAAAATCACGTAAAAAATAATTTTAAAAGAGTCAACCTTGATGTGGGTTACCATAATAGCCTTGGTGTAGGCTGTCATTAGCCATAAGATATAACACTATTCATAAACAAAGGTATCATAACTCTATTTATAGATAAGACTGAAATAATATTAAGCATAAACGAGTCCGAGATAAATAATAGGTAGCTTAATTCTAAATGTTTAAAAATCATCTATATAAATAGTGATGATGGTACAAACACAAACAAATATTACTACAGTACTTTAATAGAATCTCTTACTAAATTATGGGCTAGAACATTAGTGAAAAACATTATATTACTTCATTGTTTTCCTTTTCTAATCAAACATTGGTAGGCGAAGATCATCAATTTGGAAATAAATACATTATTTACCCAAAAAAAAAATATCCATAATATTGCTTTTGAAAATATAATAATCAAGTTATAAAATAGATACATATAAACATATTATTATTTTTCACGAATTTGAATTAACTTTAAAATATGTATTTACAATACCTTTGTGTGTATATGTTTTTTCTATTTTTTATTGTAGCTTTACTTTTTACATATTTTAAAATACTAAAAATTATTTGAAAATTAAATCTATAATTTTATTGTTTTCTTGTATTCTATATCATATTTGGTCCAATGCTTTCACTAATAGTATACCTCTACTTTTATATATCTTCTAATTTCAGAATTAATTTTGAAAATTAAATCTATGTTTTTATTATTTTCTTAAAAAATATCTCATAATAGACGGCTTGGTTAAAACAGAGAGAAGGATCTAGAACAAAGAAAGACCTTCCCTTTCTCTATAAAACCACACCCAAACACTCACCCTTTCAAAACCCTAGATCTCCCTCTTTCTTTCTTTTCTCTTCCTCTCTTTTTTTGGCGTGTCGTCTAGGTTTCCTTGTTTGTGAGCACATCAAAAAGAATGGCGGAGACCGAGACGTTTGCTTTCCAGGCTGAGATCAATCAGCTGTTGAGTTTGATCATCAACACTTTCTATAGCAACAAAGAGATCTTTCTTCGTGAACTCATCAGCAATTCCTCTGATGTATGTTTCTTTCGCTTTATTTTATGCTCCTGTTTTCTTTCCTTCTGTCTCGTGATTTTACGTTTGAATAGAGTGATTAATGTATGAAACGTTTGATTTTAGCTGAATTTTGGGACTTTTGTGTTTTGTTTGATAGACCCTTCTGTTGTTATGTTTTAATTATCTTAAAGATATAAACATTTTTTTTTTATCGTTTTATGTATGAATAGGCTAATTAATGTATGTATTACTGTATGTTTTAGCTGGATTATGGGATTTCGATGTTTTGTTTGAAAAACCCTTTCGTTCCTTTGCTTTAGTTATGTTAAAGATCCTACCTTTTCTTATTCCGTTTTGAAAAATCAGATGCAAGCCTATATTCAATTGGATTGCTCTGATGGTTCTTTTTGAACTAAATTTATTTCAATGAAAGAAAATTGATGTAATTTCGTGTAATGTGGAACCATTTGTTTGGAATGGTATGGTCAATGGGTGTGAATCTGCAAATGGTGGTATTAGCTTATGATGTTATTATTTTTGTGTTTTATAGGCTTTGGATAAGATTCGATTCGATAGCTTGACTGACAAGAGCAAGCTCGATGCCCAACCCGAGCTTTTCATTCACATTATTCCTGACAAGGCCAACAATTCCCTCACTATTATTGATAGTGGAATTGGTATGACCAAGTCTGGTAAGCATCTAATTTTTATTGTAGTTGTAATGTTTGAATTTTGTTGCAATTGTTAATTAGGATTCTGTTTTTGTTTGATGTTTAATGTTACTTGTCTTGTTTGTATCAGATTTGGTGAACAACCTTGGTACCATTGCAAGGTCTGGAACCAAGGAGTTCATGGAAGCTGTTACTGCTGGTGCTGATGTTAGTATGATTGGACAGTTTGGTGTTGGGTTCTACTCATCTTACTTGGTTGCTGATAAGGTGGTTGTTACCTCCAAACACAATGATGATGAGCAGTATGTGTGGGAATCTCAGGCTGGTGGTTCATTTACTGTCACCAGGGATACCTCTGGTGAGAACCTTGGCAGAGGTACCAAGATCACACTCTTCCTTAAGGAAGACCAATTAGAGTACCTTGAGGAGCGTCGTCTCAAGGATCTGATTAAGAAACATTCTGAGTTTATTAGCTATCCTATTTCCCTTTGGATTGAGAAGACCACTGAGAAGGAGATTTCTGATGATGAGGATGAGGATGTGGAAGATAAGAAAGACGAGGAGGGTAATGTAGAGGATGTTGATGATGAGAAGGAAAAGGAAGAGAAGAAAAAGAAGAAGATCAAGGAAATTTCACATGAGTGGTCTTTGGTGAACAAGCAGAAGCCCATCTGGATGAGAAAACCAGAGGAGATCACCAAAGAGGAGTATGGCGCATTCTACAAGAGCCTTACAAATGATTGGGAGGAGCACCTTGCAGTGAAGCACTTCTCAGTTGAGGGTCAGCTGGAGTTCAAAGCTGTCCTCTTTGTCCCTAAGAGAGCACCATTTGACCTCTTTGACACCAAGAAGAAGCAGAACAACATCAAGCTCTACGTCCGCCGTGTCTTCATCATGGACAACTGTGAGGAGTTGATGCCAGAATACTTAAGCTTTGTGAAGGGTATAGTGGATTCTGAGGATCTGCCTCTCAATATTTCAAGAGAGATGCTTCAGCAGAACAAGATCCTCAAGGTTATTCGCAAGAACTTGGTCAAGAAGTGCATTGAGCTCTTCTTTGAGATTGCTGAGAACAAGGAAGATTATGACAAATTCTACGAGGCATTCTCTAAGAATCTGAAGCTTGGTATTCATGAGGATTCTCAGAACAAAACTAAGATTGCTGAGTTACTTCGATATCACTCAACTAAGAGTGGTGATGAGTTGACCAGCCTGAAGGATTATGTGACAAGGATGAAGGAGGGCCAGAGTGACATCTATTACATTACAGGAGAGAGCAAGAAGGCTGTTGAGAACTCCCCATTCCTTGAGAAGCTGAAGAAGAAGGGATATGAGGTTCTTTATATGGTTGATGCAATTGATGAATATGCTGTGGGACAACTAAAGGAGTTTGAGGGAAAGAAATTGGTTTCTGCAACTAAGGAAGGTCTTAAGATTGACGAGACAGAAGATGAGAAGAAGAAGAGCGAAGAGTCGAAGGAGAAGTTTGAGGGTCTGTGCAAGGTGATCAAGGATGTGCTTGGTGACAGGGTGGAGAAGGTTGTGGTATCTGATCGTGTGGTGGACTCTCCTTGCTGCTTGGTCACTGGAGAGTATGGTTGGAGTGCAAACATGGAAAGAATCATGAAGGCACAAGCACTGAGGGATAACAGCATGGCTGGGTATATGTCGAGCAAGAAAACAATGGAGATAAATCCAGAGAACCCAATCATGGATGAGCTGAGGAAGAGGGCTGATGCAGACAAGAACGACAAATCAGTGAAGGACTTGGTCCTCTTGCTATTTGAGACAGCTCTGCTTACATCTGGGTTCAGCCTGGATGATCCCAACACCTTTGGCAGTCGCATCCACAGAATGCTGAAATTGGGATTGAGCATTGATGAAGACAGTGGTGATGCTGACACTGACATGCCTCCATTGGAAGATGCTGCTGAGGAGGGCAGCAAGATGGAGGAGGTTGACTAAACCTCAGCTCTGTAGCAACAAACAGGGGTCTCAAGTAGTAGCGGTCCCCTCCTATCCTTCCATTAATCTGATCCCAGACTTTACGTTATGGATTTTGATTTTGTTAGGCTTACCAAAAAGGATGTGACGAATGGAGGTATTTACTTTTGTTATTGTTAAGACATGGTTTCTTTTTTCAATTGAAGTAAGATATGTGCAATTTCATCATCACTTGGTTTAATCTTCTTTCATTTTATATGATGATATAAAATGTATGCAATTAAAGTATGCTGATGATACAGAATTGAGAGAAGCAGAAAAAATGTTTCGATGAAGGACAGCCAGTAAAACTTCCTCGATCATAAATATCTCGGCCGAAGACGTAAATAATCGGCAACCCTCGGTAAATTAGGAAACAATCGTCCAAGGATTTGAAACATCGACAATTTATTGCGATTCATGGACAAGATATTGGCGATACAGCGCGATTATCTCATTTAACAAAAAATAAATAGGCGGAATGAAATGGAATTTAGGCGGTAGAGATTTTGATCCCTATGAAGTCCTCCACGCCTTATGTTTTCTGGTGCTAGCTTTTTGCGAGTCATTCTGACGACGGGTGTTTCACTGATTTTGAGGTAATTAAATTGTTAAAACATGATATAAAATTCTTGTTCGGATCAAAGAAACATATTTCGTGGCATTAATACAAAAGATCTATTAGCATACGAATGTCTTAGCATATAATACTCATTTCGGCATCTATGATTTCATGAAAAGGACACGACAAGCCTTGATTTTAGGTTTTGAAGAACTAGGCTGTGTAGTAAAACTTGAAATAAATACAAGAAAAAATTGTCAAAAGGATCCTTCAACTAAGCATAGCAGAGATCTAAAAAGATACAAGATTTTTAGGCCATTCTAATAACTTTATAAAATCAAAGTCTGCAGTGTACACAGGTAAGCAAAAGGCCACCGTTTCCAATTCAAAGGGAGAACAGAACAATATTTAACAATACAACATTCTTTGCATGCATGCTTGCTTGTTGGGTAGCTTGTAAGGATAATCAGGTAGCAGGTTCTAATTTTATATCAATTTCTTCAACAGCCTGAAGAATCCAACAGGTCTCTCTTTCTTGTACATGGAGAGCAGCATTAAAATGGCTAATGGCACGGCATTACAAGAGATGGGCATTGTAATAGGTTAAAGGCCAAGCAAGTGACAAGTTTGTAGAGAGCAGAGATTAAACTGAGGCCAAAATCTCAAAAAACTAAATCAAAGCTTAATTAAATGCAACCGTGGAATTTAACCCCCACACAAATGAAAGAACAAACAACCGCAACCCATTTGTTCCAGGTAGAAATTCTAATCTATGCAAAATGCAGAGAATGCTCAAGTCATTGCATTTCTAAAACTCAAGACTGCATTCCTCCTATATCTAGGAACCCTTTGCACACAACCCCCCACATTTCTTTTAAAAGGCATCAGTACAACTTACTCAGGTATCATCAACTTGTGAGTGAAACACAAAACTTGGGAATGTCGTGGTGATATCCCTGTTCAAGAAACATGAAATAGATGTTTAGTTTCAGACACAGAGTAAGACTTCTTTCTGTGTACTATCCTTCCAAGGCATTGGAGAGTCGTATTTGTGTACTATTCATTAGTGATAACATAATGACTAACTTGAGATATTGGAGAGTCATATTCTTCAAAAGAGAAGGATGTCGCAAAACAAGGCTTCGCCATTCTTCTTTATCAATCTTCCCATCATGCTTAGTATCAGCTTCCTCAAATGTCTAACATAAACAAGAACAGTAATATAACACCCATGTTTCTTTTTTTTCCCTTTTGTAACTCTTTTTGATATGGCGCTATGCAATAATAACATCGTCAATATATAAGTCAACTAGATTAAGGAAACACCTTATCAATAATGCTCTCTATAACATCATCTGACAGATTCATACCAGATTCAGCAAGTGTAGCCACTACCATTTGCTTTACCTGTACATTGAAATTTGATGATCATAATAATTTTGACATGTGCATTTCAAATATATGCAGGATTGACTTTTCAAGAAATTCATGGTATGACTATGTAGTACAAAGAAAGTCCTATAAATACAGAGCATGTGCAATATTTTGGGCAAAGATGTTTTTGTATCATAGAAGAACAACCGCTATAAACTGAAAAGGCGTTAAATTGGCCATCATTATAAAGGCTGTAGCTAAAAAGTGGTCAAGTTGCCATACTTTAAGCAGGGTAAATAATTCCAAGAAGCTTTAAATTTATTTTTGATTGCAAAGCTACTCTTATATCTCAGTTAATCAATATTCCATTTACTTCTAAAATGTGATCGATCTCTTCCTTTCAAGTTCTTCGTAGGTAAATTACTTTTAAATTCTATTCATAAATTAAAACAATTGCATATTCTGCTTACTTCCAGTTATAATTTCAGTAATTGACTTAATTAATTTCTTTTCTCAAATTCTTAATGACACAAAATAAGGCAACACATAACAAACAAAGAGTTTTTTCTCTGTTCTGCAACTTAACTGCCATAACATCATAAAGCAGTGTGAGAATGCATGTGTGCGAATGCACGGTATAGGGACAATGCAGCAATCCAATTTAGCCAACAGAGTGAAAAAATAACTGAATTTAAAAAAAATCATAGACTGTTGTTCGTTGTTTATAATTGATAATCCAAGTCAGATGTCAAATAAAAGCAGATGTATCTTAAATATTGCAGGTTTTCAGAGTTTCCACTTGAGCAGAACAAGTACCTCCTGTCTCTCGATAAGTCCTTGCTGTTTGAGATCATACAGTTGGAATGAAACTGCAAGAAAGTGAAATGAGGGCATAGCAGGAAACATCAATATGTAAGGATTAAGAGCATTGCCGTGAAATCACAGGAAAATGAAGGACTTGGACTATGAATTAAAATCTAATTGATCACATGTATGATGTTCAGAAATCAAATAACCTCCCCCACAATGGCCGTACCAATATCTTCTCTCTCCAAAAAAGAAGAAAGGAAAGAAAATAAAAACAAAGATGAGGTGGGAGGCATATATCAAGTATCAAATGCAAATTACAGATCCCCTTCACTCTAATTGATCCATTTTCCATATACTAGCAGCACTTACATTCAATCTTATCATCAATTGGTGCATTGGGGTGAAAGACAGAGAGAGAACGTGCAAACTCCTCAAAATCTAATATTCCATTGTGCTTTGTGTCAAATAAGTCAAATACCTACAAAATTTCAGACTTAGGACATTAATAGGCAAACTTCATTTAAGGCATTTTCATAATGAAAGTCTTATACTATTATAGGAAACACATGAAGAAATGCAAGATGACAAAACAAGAAAAAGGGCATCAAAAGAAAACAAAATTGAAACAACTGACTCTGGAGGTAAGATGAACAGGATACCCGATCTGCAAATAAACTGTCCTTTTTATTTGTCTTGAATAATGCTAGTTGAAATTCTTCCTGTAATCAAATATTTATAGAACTTTCAATTAACTACCATTAAAGATGAAGCAACACATTAAGCATTAAAAAAGACATCTCTATTTAAAAGGCTAGTCTTAGCAATTGAAAACCAATTCCATAGGTGCAAGAAGTCAAAAGCTCAATTAGAACAATGGCAAATGCCACAACTTTTGTTACCTTATTGATCAGCCCATCATCAATGACTGCACTACTGATCTTCTTAAACAGTTCATACAACGCTTCTATTTCACTCACACTAACTGCATTTGGAAAGAACAAGCATCTTATGATTGGGAAACCTTTCAATTCAAAGACCAGCCTTTTGCAATTAATCCAGAAATCCTAAGACTAGCTGAAATTATAAAATCCATATGAATTTGATGCATGCAATCATATGCATGAGAACATGTGAGAGGTGATTCTAAAACTATCAATTTCCACAGGCAAACAAAAGGTAACTGAATGACAGATCAAGTCATACATTTAAATGATAATAACTATACTACAGTAATTCCCGAAACAAGAACTGAAAATTTAATAAAAAGATGTAACATACACACTGTTTCCCTTGCAAGAGCTTCTGGATCTTCCAGCCCCTTGTTTTGCTTATACAAATCCGCATCACAACAGCTTGCTACAGCAGCACAAAAATGCTTTATTCTGTCTAGGCACTGCGCCATGATCTTTTCCAGGCGTCAAAACACTCCATACCTGGAGCAAAGAGAGAGAGTTACTTCTTCAATTGTGCACTCTAGTTAAAAAGACTGTTGATTCAGCAAGCAATCATGAAAACGAAAGGGAAAACTCTTGACTACGATGCGGGTTTAAGTTCTATTCTATTACCTTGGAAAAGGAAGCATAGACTGTATAGTCAAATAACTTGTTAGTGTATTAGCCTTGGAAACACATGTACACTTGTGTCTAGAGAATGATAACAAGACAGGATATGAAATACTCAAAGTTTAGTCTGAGGCTAAACAGCCAAATCTAGAGTATTCCTCATGCTTACCACCACACCACAGCGCCTCCATCGTTCAAAGGCTAAAATCAAAAGTTTATTCACTCCTGATACAAATTCATGTTGATATTTTGAAAGCCATTCAAAAAGGTTGGGGATTGATTTATTATGGACTGTGTTAAACCTAAAATTCGCTCATATCAGTTCACCTTTTAAGGGTACCCCAGTCCTTCGAAATCAACCCTTAGCTCCTGCCCTTGTTTTAGAGGATGAGAATCCATTTTAAGGGTACCCCAGTCCTTCGAAATCAACCCTTAGCTCCTGCCCTTGTTTTAGAGGATGAGAATCCAAGCTCAGAATGAACTTATTCATAAAAAACCAGACATGACAGCAAAATTCATCATCAATATTGAAAAGCCCATAAAAAATATACATGGCACTCTGAACAATACATTCAAATGCCATAACTGTCCTTTAAGAGGAAAGTTCTGATGACTATAGGACAGTGATGCACTCTTAAGTTCTATTGCCTGGGAAAAGGACAAGTTGATGGTATAGTATTTTTAAATCTTGGAAACCCTATCTACACCTATGTCTAGAAAAAATGATGAACACTGCAAATGAAAATGCTCACATGTTTAAAATCTTAGGAACTCGCATCACATATACTCTTGTCAAACAAGAAACACTATCAGAGGCTACACAATGTCTAGAGCATATGCCACACTTGCTGCCCCACTGCAGAGCATTCAACCTAAAGGAGCTCATATCAATATTTTTTCACCCCTAGGAACAACTCAAAGGCCTTTTTAAGGTGGGTGATTGACTTATTAGGGAATACAATAGCAATTAACAACTTGCTCCTGTTAGTTTAACCTTTCAAGGGCGCCTCAATAATCCTTTAATCAATCCTTCCCTCCCACTTTTGTTTCAGCAGTAGAGATTTCAAGCTCAGAATGAAATTGTTCATAAATAATCAGATGACACAGCAAAATTCAATTACAACATCTATATTCACTTTCTATCAATCAAAGGATGTAATCACAGGTATAACTAAACCTATAAACAAGCAGAAGCCATGATAACAGCTACAAGCAACAATTCATCAATTGCATTACATGTAACCGATCCAAAAACCTAAACTTTCTGATCTGATAACTCCAATGCCATCTTAAGAATCGAAACTTGAGGCACAAACCACACACAGCAAACAATTGAACCATTAGCCCACAAAAGACAAGCAAAACCCGGAAGAAAGATTACGACTTTTAATAAGAAATCAAATCACTATCCAAGATTAAAAACAGAAACAATCAAGAATACATAGGAGAGAAAACAAGGAACTGTAGAGATGGATAATTTAGAAAAATACTTTACCTTTTAGAAAATCAAACGAGAGGAAAGAAGGTTAAGAAGGGAAGGTGAAGAGAAGTCAAGATTGTTGTTCATGTCTCTCACTATTTCCTTTTCTTTATTTCTTGGTAAAGTTTATTAGTATTATAATTATGTAGAGAGGGAGAGAGGGGGGTTCTTAAGCACACAGAGAATGGTTGGGATTTATTTAATGTAATTAAACTTAATTTAATAAAACCCAATTCGCAAAACAAGGTGTTTTGTTTTTTAAAAATATTTCTTGTTTAAAAATATATTTTAAGTAGGTGGAGGCATGGCTAAGCCAAAAATGGATGCCAAACCAAACCTCCCATTGAAGACAAGGACTTCCACGCGTGGCCTTACGAGGGAGGTTGTTGGCTCTCTTTATTCAGCTGTGGTCGAGACCACATGGTAATGCTGGTCCTGCAATGGTGGTGATGTTCTGGACTAGTACAAATCTATGCAAGTGCTTCCATGGTTAGCAGACTGATCATAATTCTTGTTGACAAAAGAGGGGAAAAACCTGAATTGAAAGCACGCAAGCAGCCAGGCCAAAATCCATGGGCGCTTTTAGACTAGACAGATGTCAAACACGCTACGTTTATGATTAAAACAATCTGATGATACTCGTCAGAACTTTGTACGTTTATGGATTGAAAGACATAACCCTTCGAGGCCAATCCACCAGCCAAATATATTTGTTCGGGAGAAATTTATTACAAATATATGCCTATGATTTTATAATTATACTAGATCGGCTAAAATATATATTTGGTACTGTGACGTAAATTATTTTTTAAAATTATTTTTTATTTAAAAACACTTTTTTTTATTTTAAAACGCATGAAAAATAAAAATGAGGCCCTCTCAAATACTTTTCAAATTCAAGATTTGGATTGTGAATTGATTTATGGATTTTTAGATAAATATAAGTTATGGAGTTTTAAAGGATATCTGTTTTAAATAAAAATATGTTTACGACGAGCTCCTGACTAAGCTAAGTTTTGTAAGTTTATCCATCTAGCTATGCTTAGTCTTAATCATAATAATGGTTTATGAAAGTGATACGTAAGAGTAGTCTATTACCACATCCAATATTGACAAATCGTCAAGTATATAGTTTATTTGAAAATCAGGAGAACTGACCTGCATTTTCGTGTTATGTCGTGGATCAGATTATTTTTTTATAAAAAATAATATTTAGATATTAAAATAAGATTAAAAAATAATATAAAAAACCGCTCATGATAAATGTGTAACAACACTAATTAAAGTTAAGACAACATGGTTTATTTTTTACAGCACATGCTACCCATAATAAAAGAAAAGACAATAAAAAAAAAAGATTTATTATGTGAAAGTCTATTTCTTACCATTAGAAGTCGTTGCACACACCGTTCAAAGCACGTGGTGGCCTCAACGTGGCAAGAGTTTTTAAAATTCAAAAATATTTCTTAAATATTAAATTACTTTATCACTCTCGATCAAACCTACAATTAACAAGAAAATCAAGGCTAAAAGACTTTAACATCCCTGAACTCAATTACTTACATTTATTGTATTCAAGGGTGCATGTGCAATTTGACTATTTATAAAAAATAAAAATAT
>Ga0325404_1001759_pt1 | contig 23010 bp, 8 predicted proteins | sample PopdelMetagenome_18_FD_205664 | JGI IMG/M metagenome (GOLD analysis project Ga0325404, IMG submission 205664) | Populus deltoides microbial communities from Bellville, Georgia, United States - Xylem-Control-R1 | ecosystem: Host-associated > Plants > Phyllosphere > Stem > Wood/Secondary xylem...
ATTTATTTAAATATTCTAATGGTCTAACCCAAGGTAGTTTTATGTTTTCTAAGCATTCTAAGTAATTTACCTCTTCTAATGTAATTAAAACACCTTTAATAAAAATGTACCTTAGATAAAAAGGTAATTGCTTGAGATTAAGTTAAGGTGGTTGCTATATTGATGGCTTATAAGGACTTGTACTTTTTTTAGAGCTTTAAACCATGACCAACTTTGTATTATACATGGACGATTGACTTCCAAATATTGAATACATTATTTTGCTTTTCCTTCTTTGTTGAAATAGTTTTTGAATGGAATATACATGACTTAAGTGGTTCCCTTGGATGGTTTTCATAAAATATAGCCACAACCAAGTTATTAACATTATCAATTTGGAAGCATGAATCGATCTCATGAATATTTTAAAGCATCAAAGAAATTTAAAATGACTTATCCATCTTGAATTCTTATAATTAGCTTGTCTTGTTACACATTAATCAATGTCCTTCCGGTAGCCAAGAAATATGAGTTAAGGATAAGATGAATGTCATGATTTTCCTTTATATCGAAAAAAATAAAGTTAAAAAGGAATATGAATTTGTCTATCTTCACTAAAACATCTTTGAGTACTCTTTTTGGATGCTTCATTGACCTATATATTAGTGTCATGCTAATTAATATCACAATTGCTAACATTTAACAATTTCTTATAATGTATAATAATAGTATGATTGATCTATTTCCACATTAGAATGATAAAAGATATTCCTTCATTTGTTCTAAAAATAAAGGAATATGAGATGCATTTTTTACACCTAATGTAAATGTCAACATGCCAAATGAATAAAATTGTAGTTGTTCACTTTCAAATAGGGAAAAGAACAACATCAGTAAAATTAATCAAGTTTATGACCAAAGAGCACATGAATTAATTGACCAAGGGATTAGAAGTCATGATCAGTCAAGAGGGTTAGAAGCCATGATCAACTTGGAAAAAATAATCGACCATAGAGATAAGAGTTCACATAATTAACAAGAACATTAAATCCTATTAAGTATAGAAGTCCTTTATAGAATAAACTAGCAATTATTATAATTTAGTTACGATTCATATGACTACCAAGATGGAGACATACATACATAGAAATTCCAATTATATTAGAATTCATAATGTGAACTCCTTATTTGTTATAAATAATTTATATGGGATTAGGATATGATATTTAAGTGAAACTTAGACTTTGTAAAAATAAAAATTGGTCATCCAATAGCTTGTATCGATGATCATCCTTATATATGTAATTTTGTTCATAAGCTTTTCTGTTGTTTATGTCTTTCCATACAAAGTTTCTTTACATTTATTGCTTTTTTTCTTTTTATATTGTTCATTTCTTTATAATTCACAAGCTTTCCCATGATCATGAGTAACTCATCTAAATCATATAAATTTAGTTAAATAAGATCCATTTATTCTATAGCATTAAACAAAGTGATTCAAAATATCATGGTGGTTATATCATACATTACAATTATATAAAACATATACCCCTAGCATGTCATTCTTATTGCATGATTATGGACATATAACAAAAAACATAAAAGATTTGTTAAATTCACTTTCAATTTTCTCACATATCATTCTTCACTAGAATAATGGTTTGAGTTTTTTTGTTTGTCCTTCAATTTTTTTAGCCATTATTTGTTTTTAAATTGCATCCTTACAAATTAGGTTAAATAAGATTTTAGGCTCATAATTTATTTTTTATAGAGTTCTCGAGGTCTCAAAAAGATGTTCCGAAGTTAAATTAATGTTTGATTTGACAAGATATCATTTGATTTTATTGGTTAATAATAACTAACTCTTTAGGTACCAAATCTAATATTTAAACAAACATGTATCATTATTTTTTTGTTACTATGTTGTCAACGCATTTTCTCAATGAATTGCCTTAATAGTTTTTACAATTACATTTTTGGTCCTTTTAGTTTTCTCTTTTTTTTAGTCCAACACTTTATTTCTATGTATCAGTCCTTGAGTTTGAGAAAAGATAGAGAGCATTGCCAAAAGACAATGAAAGAGAGAAAATATTTGGTTGGCCATATCTTGGCAATGGAAAAAAAATCATTCTTAGTGTCAATGAGTTTATCTTCTAGAAAAGAGTTTAATACTGGTGTTGCTTTTCTTTAAACATGCCAAAAAAAAAAAGATTGAGGTCCATTTAGTTTTCTTAATATGGCTGATTTTTATATTTAAAGTGATTTTAGGATATTTGGACATTGGAAATAGATTTATTGAAGTTCTTAGAGTGTTTTTGAGATGTTTTTAGATGAAAATGAGTTCTTGAAAACCTGTGTAAATGAAGTGTTTTCAAGACAATACATCGTTTGTTTTTTTTAAAGGTGGACCCGTGCAAAAACAAAAAAAAAAGAAACGAAAAATTAAATATTGTTAAGCCTCTAGAATCACAAGCTCCATTAATATATATATATACATGCATTGTGACCCGATATTCATTTTGCATATATATATAGACGATCTTATATTGACAACTACACCCTTTAAGGAGCAGTTAGATTACTAGAAAAAAACAGGGAGAAAACTAAATGCATCTCACATGTGAACCCTAAGTTCTGTACTTAGATTGGAAGCAGAAGATCGTCTGAGAAAACTATACATTCACGAGATGATGACAGCTCAATTTTTAAATCTTAGGAGATATCCACTTGCACAATTAGGATATCCTTGTATTTAATATTTTAATTTGTAAAATATTTAAAAAAGAGCTGAATACGTTGAGAGATAAAAATATTGGTTTCAGGGGGGAGTAATAAGACTTGGGAGTAGTTTTTTTTTTCCTTCTTCTTGTCAGTAGTGAAGTGGCAATGAAAGGGAAATGTATAATGTGGAAGGGACTGCAATGGAGCATTACATGGCTGGCTGTTCCCGAAAATATTGATCTGGAAAGGAAGCAGATGGAGCAAGAGAGGCTGTGATTTTGGAACGTTGCTCTTAAATTTGTGCACATGGGAACAAGGCTGTCTATTTTCTGTGCTTGAGGTAGGGAAATATGCCCTAGGTGACCACACAGCGGGGTGCCCACGCAGAGAGGCTCCTTCCCTAATCTTGTCTTAATAAACCCTAGACATGCTGGGGCCACCTGCCCCCCACGGGTCCTCCAAGATTGAAACAATCTCGACGGCTACAAAATGAATTACCGGATGTTTACCGGTGGCTAACCTGAAATGACAAGGCTGACAAGCTGGTGAAGTTCACGCTGCGTCTGGGTGTGTAGGAATTGCGTTGTATTATTATATATAATCCCATATAAATAATAAGGAAGGAAGAGTGATCTCGTATATCATAATGAACTTTTAAATTTTTTATAATAAAAAAACATTACTCTCTTAAGACAATCAAGACAGCAATCAAATAAAAATCAATCCAGGATTAAGGAGCAATACACGGCAATATAAAACGTAGGAGTACAAAATATATAGAAGTTGATTAGTTGTAAATATAAAATATATGGATATATTTTCTTATATATATAGCTTGTAATATTGTTATTGTTAGGTTTTAATACATGTAATAGTTTTCTATATAATGAAGAATTCTACACCATAAGCAATTATTGTGGTTTAATTAAGAAATATGTTTTTGATATTTTTGTTTTTACATCTTACCAAAAGTTATTCAAAATGCATATTAAATTAAAGCTTATGGTATATATGAACTTTCAAATGGTTTAGGAAAATAGAATTTATTATAAACTATATATCAAGAAATTATGATTCAAATATATCATTCAAGAACTTAATTTCCTCATCTTTTCTTCTTCTTTTTTTCAACATGGTATCGATATTTTAATATTTCTATTTTAATCTACATATGTGGCAAGACAGACTTAGTATACGTTTTCTTTTTAATAGATGCTAAAATTTTATTGGTTAGGACTAAAATATATGGACATATATATATATATATAATAGTAATTCATATACCATAATCATATGATGCACTTTGAATTGAATCAATTATACTATTATTGATTGATTGATTTGTTGATGTTATATAGATTTTTAAATATTTGATATGCAAATATTTTGATTTTTTTAACTTAAATGTATCAAATTCTATTTTTTATATTTAAATATACAAAATTTTAAATTATTTTTAATCTAGTGTTTTTGTTAGAATATGTCTAACACATTAAGATGTGTCCTTACTTGAGATTGCAAAATGGTATTTGTTAAATTTCAAAATTAGTACCATTCACTCATAAATAAATTTGTACAAGTACATACACTCAAGTAGAAAAAATAAAAGTGTATACACTTGATTAGAAATACAATATAGTATTTATGCACATGCGATGAATGTATAAGCATGCTGACATGTCAATTTAATAGGCATGTGAGCATGTACGTATTTGCTAGTATTTAATAGATGATTTTCATTAGAATAATTTGAAACTTTGTATATTAAAATAGCAAAAATAAAAGTTAGTATACTCAAATAGAAAAAACAAAAAGAATTCAAGCATAAAATGAATAATAATTTAAAAAATATATTATTATCAAATATTCATAAATAAGTATTTCAAAGTTAAGTACTTAAGCTCAAGTTCTTTCTAATAAAATTTATTTAAACGATAAAAGAAAAGTAAAAGATCTATTTTATTAGTGAGAACATATAAATTAAATAATAATTGAGCATGTAATCACCTGGTTTTATCCCTTAATTTTTTTAAAAAAAAAGCAAGAAAAAGAAATTTAAGAAACAAAATACAGAAAAAAGAAGAAAAAAAAACGGTGAGGCAAAAGGTTGAATAACCCAAGTATCAATGCTTTAGAACATGTTTAGTAACATGGTTGGCCGCGCGTTTGTCAAAAAAATAAAAAAAACATTTGTTTAAAATTAATTTTTTGGTATTTTTGGATCATTTTGATGTGTTGATGTCAAAAATAAATTTTAAAAAATAAAAAATATTATTTTAATGCATTTTCGAGTAAAAAATACTATGAAAAACAACTGTTATCAGAATATCAAACACTAACTTAGGAGATTTGATAATCACCTATATCTTTTATGTTGGTTGGATATATCCATTAATTTTTCTAATTTAGTTGTTTATTGTTGAATTACAAAAAGTTTAGGTGATTATCTGCATTAGTTTTATTAAATTAGGATTAATTGAATATGATGCAATTTAGGATTTTTAATTTTGTTTCAACATGTTAAAAAAAGGTTTTAATTTATTTATGTGATTTTTTTTCTAGCGTGAAATTGCTTTGTGGAGACTTGATGTGGATTATGTGATATTCAAGGTATTATATTTAAATTTTATTTTATTTTATTTTTCCTTTTATTAATAACTGCAGTTTGAAAATAGTATAATCATATTTTGATTATGAAAAATATCAAGTAATTTTTTGAAGTAATTTTTTGATTGGTGATGAAGCTAGTGTTCAACTAGCCTCCTGTTTTCATATAGTTTAAGGTTATATATATATATATATATATATATATATATATATATATATATATATATATATATATAATTTAAGGTAGGCCAACAAGTTAAAATGGCTAATAGCCATGTGTAGGCCAGCCAACTATTTTTATTTTTTTGTGGTAATGTGTGTTTGGTTTTTTTTTTTTTTGTGCTTAAGGTTGTAGTTCTATTTAGTTTTTTTTAGATATAATATCTAAGATTGATTTTTAATTTTTATTATTTCTTTTAATTTTGTTTTTGTTACATATTGTAATGTATTTTGAGGTTGATAGATTAATGCGAGGTTAAGGACAACATCTTTACTTTTTTATCTAGACAAAATGAAAATATCATTGCAGAATATCCTAGAAGTTGAGTCATTTGATCCCCTTTGATCTAGTACTAAACAAGGCTTAAGTAAATAAAAGTGATAGCAATTATGAAATTAAATGAATTAGTATATATGAAGTCTGATCTACACCAATGTTTTGAGTTGCATGGTAACTAGGGGTATTACAATTGTTTACTTTTATGTCAAATGGCAACTTAAAATATGAGTATGTATAGCACTTAAAATTTGTGACTTGTTAAGTAATCAAGTGCATTTATCATAAATATTTATATTTGTGTCAAAAGATGAGTGATAACTTATAAAAAACCTGAAGAAAAAAAGAATGAATTTATCTTTCTCCTTTGCTACCTTGTTTATAGTAGTAGTAAGGAGTAATTGCAGGATGAATGTTGCATGATTGAATTATGTTGCTTGCATGATACATATGATTGAGTTTGAAAGTCTGTACAGAGGTTTGAAATGGAGAAAATAGGTATACTTAGTTTTTTTTTTTTGATATTGCCTATGAACTAAGTTAAGGTGTTGAAAGTTGAACCTACATAAAGTTATTACCCTTTGTTTTTATGTATTTTGCTTTCTTAAGGACAAGAAAACATTCAATTTTAAGGGTATTTAATAAAGGAATATATTGCACATATATTTTAGTCATTCATGCTTTATTCTAGAGTATTTTATGTGACTCTTAATGAGTTGTCTAAAGTTTTAGGTATCTTTGAGAATTATTTACTTCATGGGGATTCAATGTACTTTTCATGTTTTTAACAATTAGAGTATGTTGAATTTGGGATTAGATAAGGAGATAAACAATGGACTACGCTTAGAGTTCAAAGACTGGTTAGCCTATCCTAGACAAGCCTAAACACTAATTGGTTTTTAGGTTACAACAAGAGTAATACAACTCCATTGCATGCATTCTCTACCTTTCTAAAATGATGACACATAGGCCTACAATTCTTATGACAAGAAAAGAACTTAGTTTTGTTGTTTTGAAGTCCAAAAAACAAGTCAAAACACAGAGTGTAAATCAGACTAGGAATCCATACGACCTAGACGTTGTCTTGGTTTGGCCCATGTCTCGAGTGCTAGATGTCCAACAACTGCAAAACTAGTTTTGTTGGAATGAAAACTTGATTCTCTATAGTTGTTCCAGAAACAGAGAAGTCTTAATTGACACATTTTCTGTCCCAAAATTGACCCACAATATCAGGAAAAAAATAAAGTAAGAATCTATGATACATAAGAAAAATGATTTCCTTTCGCTAGACTATAAAAAAATATTTTAGGCAACAGCTAATAGATTTTTTTGATACTCTAAACACACCATAAAAGAGAGGAGGTGGCATCTAAATAATAATGACAACATGTATTAATTAATTATGTTAACTAAATAAATTTATAAAACTATTAGTTTAGTTTAATCTTATTCAATCTATTTTAATAGTTATTTTAATTCATTATCAATTATATATCTATATAAATTCAAATTTCTACACATTTATTGAAAATTAAAACTCATCAATAAAATTCATAAAATATAAAAACAAACTCATTAAATAAGTTATTATTTATTTCATCACAAAACACCAAAGTCAAAAATTCAACATAAGTTTCATAAATTTACAAACAAATAACATTTTTAAAAATCTAAAACAAACCATAACATTTAAAAATACATGTTCAAATAAAAAAATATGAATCAGAACATGGATGCTGACAAACTAAGTAACCACCAAAACAAAATACATATACTATAAAAATATGTAAAAAAAAAATTAAGGTGGAGAATCCTCAATAAAATTTGAATTAGAACATGGATACTGACAAATCGAGTGTTGTGGTGACCAGATTTGTTGTGAGAAGTTGAATTGTGTTGAAATTGAGGGGAGACGATTTTTTGTAGAAAAAAATACATAAGAAAGAATAAGAAATGGGAAAGAGGGAGAGGGGGGTTGATCGCCAAGTTATAAATTAAATATTATTGATAGATTTACCGATGAAATTATTTCGTTGGGCATTCTCTCGGTCATTTTATCGATAAAAAGTGTTACGTCCCTATACAATTTGCCTTTTTTAATCCCACTATAATTTTATCTCTAATTCCATTGATATATACCAAGGGATTATTTATGTCGATATATTTACAAACGAACTTTACCGTGTGGTTTATTCTGTCGGTTAAGTCATCGGTATATACCGATGGAATGTTTTTGTTGGTGTTTACCAATGGATATAACAATGAAAAATTATGTCAGTAAAATTCACCACAATATACCAACGAAAAAATTACATCGGTGATTTTTTTGTATTCGCTAAATTTCTGTTAAGGTTGACTAAGTTGGCCACTTTCAAGACTTCACTAGAGAAACTCTGAAACAAACGTTATTGGAGACCACCTGAACTTGGTCGAGGAGATGCACACCTTTATTTTGGATCTATCCTTGCTCCATTTAGAGGTCTATAGCTTCACATTTATTCGCTTGGAGGTGCTAACTTGATCAGCCCAAAATTTGAAATTGCAGTGATGGTTGATCATGGACAAGATGTTGGAGATTTTTATGGAAAAATTAGGATGTAAACGTCCAGTTTCATAAAAATAGAGATGTAAGGAGGATGGTCTTCTTCCATTTGTAAAAAAGTCATGCCAAGTTGAGGTCTATAACTCCACAACAAGCTCTTGGAAGGTGCAAACCCATTAATCCAAAATTGCTAATGAAGGAAATGAACAGTGGATGAACGACGCGTCGTTTAAGTTAAACCCCTAGAAATTAGATTTTTTAAACTAGGATCTAACAAATTTCATTTTAGTCTATGTTTTTCTAATTGCTTTTAATTATAGTTGTATTTGCCTCTCAAAATCTTGATTTCATACAATTTCATATCTATCAAACTCAATCATCAGCCCCAAAGTATAATGTCATTTTTATCTTGGTCTTTGTTTTCGAAGCATTTGGACCCTTAATTGACCATCAAACTTTTAATTTTCTTCAATTTGGCCTCTGATTTGGTCAATTTCAACCCTTGAAGTCTGACGCCTTTTTATGATTTGGTCCTTGATTTTAAATTTCTTTAATGAAACCCCTAATTGGCTATTAAACTTTAATTTTTTTCACAATTTAGCACCTGATTTTAACAATTAAACTTTTCAAAGTTCAAATTCAATCCCCAAACTTTAATTTTTTCAATTAACATCCACATTGACTCCAAAAAATTGATTTTCCTAGCAATTAAGTCCTCAATAAAATTAATGAAGCCTTCCAAAATCCTCATTAAGTCCTTACTCATTCAAATTTGTATTTTTTTACCCCAAATAAAAATATTTTCATCGAATGGGTTTTTGTCAATCTAAATTGGGTCGCCAATTTTGCCAATTTTGTACATTATAGTCCTCTAATTTTTTCACTTGTCATTTTGGTCCTTCACCATCAACTTGGACAATCTTGTAGGCATTGTTCATGTGTATCCTCTTGTATTTTTGGATTTTATTTTTTATTTTTTATTTTTCTTTTCTTAATTTGTTTGTGGGGTAAAAAATGTGTAATAATAGATGTTATAAATGTATTCCTAAATGAGAATCTTTAAGAAGAAGTGTGTATGACACAACCTGAAAATTTTAAATCTAAAGAATTTTCCAATAAAGTATGCAAGTTATACAAATCCATTTATAGATTTAAGTAAGCTTCAAGGAGTTGTAATATCCATTTAAATAAGATAATCAATTAGTTTGATTTCATTGAAAAAAAACATGGATGAGCTTTGTGTTTATAAAAAGGTTAGTAAGAGTGAAGTTGTTTTTATAATATTACATGTAGACGACATATTATTAATTAAAAATAACATTTCTTTACTACTTTGTAAAGATATGGTTATCTAAGAATTTCTCCATAAGGTATATGAGAAAAGCAACTTATATACCTATATACTGAGAATAAAGATCGATAGAGATAGATATGATTTCATATACTTTAAATATAAGATCCATAATGTATACAATGCTATATACAAGACTAAATATATTTTATGCTTTGAGCATAACGAGTGAATACTAATTTAATCTAGGTAAATGTTATTAAAATATAGCTAAAAACATTCTTAAGTACTTAAGAAGAACTAAGAATGTTTTTCTAGTCCATGTAGGAGATTAACTAGTAGTTCATGGTTATTTAAATATTAGTTTTCAATGAGATATTGAAAATGTAAAACCCAATTTGGTTATGTTTTAATCTAAATAAAGAGATTCAAATAAGTGACTAAAATAGATTTTACAACTAAAGTTGAGTATATCTTTGTGTTTCAAAGGACAAAAAAAAAAGTTGTTTAGATCAAGAAATTCATCAATAAAACTAGGTGTGGTTCTTACCATTATTGATCTAGTAGCTTTGTATTATAATAACAATATAGCCATTACACAAACAAAGAACCAAGATCTCATCAATTATCTAAAAATATACTTAGACAATTTCATTTGATTAGAGAATCATATAAAGGAATAGATGTAAGGATAGGGCAAGTACCCACTAAAAGAGTCTTATAGATCCTCTTACTAAGCCACTATCCTAGTATTATCATTAAGTATAATGATACGGTATTTGATGCATAAGTGGTTGGCTTTAGTGCAAGTAGAAGATTGTAAATATATATGCCATGTAACCAATTGGTTGGTTACACGTTGCATGGACTTTGTTCATGTAAACATATTTAATTTCAATAAAAAATTTATTTATCTTTAATATTCATCAAATATTTAATTAATGAATCTAGAGTAAAGATAAAATTCTTGGGACAAAAATACTTTATAAAAGAAATTATAAAATTATTATAATTATGGGATTTCTATTGCATCAAAACACTATTTCTAAATGCTACTAGTCAATGCTCTATTAAGACTAGAAATTAATTAGATTTATTGATATCGATACATATTATGTTATTTTCTTTACGAAAGGAAGTAGTTGTTCTCATAAGTTGAGATATGAGGAATGCCATCACCCAATTTTTGACTCTTTTTATTTTTATCTTATAAAAATAATGAAAAATGATGGAAAAAATGGAAAATAAAAAAATGAATTGAAAAAAAATGAAATGAATGAAGAATAAATTGAAATTTGGGTCAAAACAACATAAATTGAAAATTTTGGGACTTAATTAAACTTTGGATTAGTTTAATTAATCAAATCAATTAATTGAAGAATTGATTAGTTTTAGGACTTAATTGAACTTGGAATTAGTTTAATTAATAAAATCAGGGGCTTAATTGAAGAAATATCAAAGTTTGGGGCTGATTCGGGTCCAAAATATAAGAAATTAAAATACAAGGACCATTTTATAAATGGTGCTGAAAGAAAAGGGTTCAATTATAATTTACCCAGGGGCCTGATTATACAATTTCAAGACTTCAGTGACCAAACTGCAAATGGCCATCCCTATCCCAAAATGGCGTCATTTCAAATAACATTATTCATCTTCTTCACTTTATCAGACAAAGAAAAAACAGACGTTAGCTGCCTAAGCCCCCATGAAGCAGGCCATTATTTAGGCATGAATGCATGGCATAATCTGGCTTTATAAAAGCCAGAGAAAGGCCATGACCAAAAGGAGGCAGTAAAACAGAAGCACGAAAACTAGAAAAACATAGGGGGATGAGTGGAAAAACCAGAGTGATACAATTCGGGCAATGAAAAAATAATTAAATTCGGATTCTAATGTAAAATACATGATAGTTATAATTTTTAATTAGACTGTTGGATCATGCCAAAATTTTACATGAAGTATCCTGACATGTTGTCCTACATTGGGTTAAAAGTTCAGATCAATCGGGGTTTGGGAAGGCATCGCAAAACTGGTCAACTGAAGTTGTACGAATTTTGTTATTTACTTCCTTTTGATTTATAGACTTCGAATTTGGTTAGGATTCTTTTCCTACAAGGATGTGGCTAGGATGAATAAGAAAAAAAACAAGAAGTTTTATTAATCTGAATTGATTCCATCATCTTCATCCTGAGCAGAAGAAGCACAGAGGAACAAGGAAAAAACCTGAAGAAGCAAAGGAGAACATAAGAACTAGAAAGGAAAACAGGGGGGAGAGGATAAAAGACAAACAAAAATAGGGAGGAATTGGGGGACAAAACCGAAAACAGGGGGGAAAAGGAAGACGCAAACAGTGGGAGATAGGGAGGCAGAAAGAGCGGGGGGAATAGAACCCGAGAAAGAACGCGAACAAAAAAGAAAAGCAGGGGAATGAAGACATAAAATACAAAGGAACAAACGAAAAAGAGGTACAGAGAAGAGAAAAACATAGAGAGACACAAACACACACCAGAATAAACAAACACAGATAAAGGTTACACTAAGAGAAAGCAAAAGAAAAGAAAGAACCAGAGGAAAAGAAAACGAAAAAAGGAACAGAGGGGTCCAAAGCACGCCATTGCCTTCGTCCAGCTTCCAGGTAAGTTTCTCCAGCTTTACAAGATAATTCACCAACATTATGCACTTGCAAATATAATTACCTTGTGGCTATAGCAAGCGTGCGTGAACAATTCACGAATCCATACGGATGGAAACCGGCCCGGTCCAGCCCAGCCTGTACGGTTAGGTCAGACCCAACCCAAAAAAAGGAAAAAACAATGCCTGGGCCTCAGGTTTTGTTGGCCCAATCCCCTTTATTTTGATATTTGGCCAAATGAGCCTCTTTTTAATATCAGAAAATTCCAAAAAAAATTGTGGACCCTTTTGAATTTATTTGTAGGCCCCTCGTAATTTTCTAGGGTATTTCACTGTATATTTGATCAGTGGATTTTTACTATGAAATACAAATCTGGTATTCAATACATTTTGTTTTTTTTTCTTTAAAAAACAAAGAAAAAAAATGTATGCTTTATTTTAGATTCATTTTATTGGTTTATTTATTTGTGCAAGAGTTAGGAATACTTTTTTTTTGCTACGTAATATTTATCAACGCCAGAATTAGAAATATTTATAGCTGAATATTCATTGGCGTCAGAGTCAGGAATATTATAGGCAGACCATCAAAGATAAAACACAACAAACCCTTAGCAATTTAAGACAAAATCAGCGATGCAGCTTACCTCAGGTAGGACTCTTAAGAGGTGAAAATATCTTTCATTTTGTGTAACCAGTCTCGTACCATAGAATCTTTGTTGACCAGTTAGGGTTCCTAGTGACCATAATACCAAGTGGCGACTTCTTAAACAAGACCTTTCTCAAAAAAACAAGATGTCAGCAATTTTATTCTTTTCCGCGAATTAATTTTTTTTAAGGTTGGTGGGATGTCGGATGCGACAAGGAATACCTAGAACTAATATATAGGTGCTTGTCAGATGACATGTACACTGAACTGACCTGCATGATAATTTCATATGGAGAGATCATCAGTGTTTATGGAAAGGCTCGCGTGACGGTTGTGTAAGTGATCCTTAAACTTGAGATCACTAAGTTATCTTATATAGGAAATGTTATGTTTTCATCCTACTACATGTTGTCCTAATCAATGATAATATATGAGCAAATATTAGGTATAACATGAACTATATTAAGGTATTCGAGTAATCAAAAAAGGATTCATCACCCTAGGTGAATTAGAGAAAATGTTTCATATATTCTTAAATAGTATTGATTGTAAATCCTAGTGCAAGGTGAAAAAAGATTTGAAAAGAGTTTTAAATCTTATTCAAATAATCATTGACTATGGTGTTAAGAACAAACATGATTTAATAAAGTAGACACACTTCATACTATAATGTCTAAATCAGAACTTTGTTGATGAATGGATAAAAAATACATTGATTAATTGGTCACTAAAAGGTTAAGTCAAACAACTTATGACTTCTAATATATTAGTTTGTTTAATTTATTTAATCCTATTTTATGTAGGATTGTGATTTGTATTTGAATCAACTTATTAGAGAACTTAATGAGGCACACACATAAAAAAACATTCTAGTGTCTTAGATCTTTCTTCAGCTTCGCTTGAACTTGTTGGTTCAGGTACCATGAAATCTATAGTTTTATTATTAATTGTGAGGCAGTTTTCAAGATTAATTTCAATTTTTTTTAGGGAAGAATTTAGGTGCTGACAACAAATTGTAAAACCTATGTAATTTATATCTTTTTAATCTCACTCCCAATTAGGGGCAGTAATCGGCATGATCAAATTTCTAAATTCTCTTTGGAGTGGAACATGATAGTTATGTATACAAACTCCATCTTAGTTAACACAAAAAATAATTAATCAGCTGTATATATTTTCGCTTCACACATAGTTGTTTCCATAGAGGCATTAACCTTAAATTGCAATCCTAAAATAGATAACACTAGATACATGTCTGCGCTCTGCCGCGACATGGTTTTTCTATCATTACGCTAAACTTAGTTCATGTTTGTGTTAAACATGTAAGATAACATAAACTTTAACAACTAATAATGTAAAGAGAAATTAACACAAACCATAAGCAGTAACATAGATAGAAGGATTTTAAGATGTAGAGGAGTTAATACATAACCATGACAGCGAGAGTGGAATCCAAATAAAAATCAAAGCTTGTCCATTGCAATTTTTGCCTAGTCCACATAACACAGGTCTAACATGCTTGCTAGGCCCAAAATATTGTACTCAAGTAGCTTGGGTCTGGCGTGGTTCTCAAACCCATTACGTCATGCTTAGATCAAGCATGGGCGTTTGGGTCTAGTGTGGTTACTAGACCCATGACGTTTAGGTCTGGCTTGGTTGTCAAACTCATGATGCTTGGGGCTTGAATGGATGCTCGGGTCTGGAATGGTTGTCAAACCCAAGGTGTTTGGGCTTGGAATGGTTGCCAAAGCCTTGGCGCTTAAGTCTGGCTTAGTTGCCAAACCCATAGCACAAGGGTCTGGCATGGGTGCTTGGGCTTGGCTTGGTTGCCAAACCTATAACGTTTGGGTCTAGCATCGTTGCCAGACCAAGGTGCTTGGGCCTGGAATGGTTGTCAGACCTAAGTAGCTTGGGTGCTTGGGTCTGGCACCTTGGATTTGCATAATTTTTGTGAGCCAAGCAAATGTAATGGTTTTGTTGAGGACCAAAAAACTCATGCAAATATATTGAATGGTCTCAGGACATCTAACTAATAATTCCTTGTGAACTTCTAATGTATTATTAAGAAAAAAAAAAACAAATACCTCTGTCAAACACTAAAGAATTTCAATAAATAGATGTAGAATTTAAGCTAAACTATGCTATATTGATACCAATTGTTAGATACATGCCCGCGCTCTTGCAACTCTAAAAAACTCTGATAAAAAACAAAGAAAAATTACTCTTGCAAGCTTCTTTGGTTAACAACGCAAGGATATACTAATTGTCCTCCAATAAAATGTTGATTCAACATACTCAAAGTTCTTCTATTTTACCCATTAATTTATTGTCCAAATTTTCTGTTACCCATCTCTAATCCTCTTAATACTATTAAAAATAAACAACAAAAACATGTTAGATCTTTGAAAAAGATCTCACTTTTTATATTAGAACTCATAAAGTTCACTACTTTTCCTTAAAAAATTACGGGTTTAATGGTGAGATAAAAAATGTTCTCATTAGATACATCCATTTTATTAATGGAAGAATAATTAATCACATTATACTCTTAAGAACAGACAAAAGCAATCCACATAATTTTCTTACCATTAATCATATCATAAAATTCCACACTTTCTTTGTTGTCTTCTTCTCTTCGTCGCAACTATGTCCTCTTCTCTGTTAATATGGTGCCCTCTTCTCTTTCATTTCTTTTGTCGATCTGGTTGAGAAGAAGGAGTTTCCTTTCTCTGTAGTTTCCTCTCATCAGATTCCCTTTCATTCTCTTCATGATCTGAGGTGTAAAAAGTTAAAAGGAAAAAAAGAAAGAGAAGAAGCAATAAATGAGAAGAAACAAAATCAAAGAAACAAAATATGAAAAATTAAAAGTGAAATTATTATTATAATCTACAGTAAAAGATATTTTGATTCACAATAATTTTCCACGCAATTTAGCTTTTGTTACAATAAAAACATACCATTGAAGCGTAATAAGGAGCACCATTTTGTAAAAGGCCGTCTAGGAGCTATCGTGCAGAAAGAACTGACATATCTAACGAGTAAGTTGATGTGGTAGGAAGGTTGTTGTCTATTAGTTGTGTTTGAATAGCAGCCATGGGACCCATGTTATGTGCATCAGGTAACTCTTCTTCATCAATGGCCAACAAATCAACAATGATCATTTGGGTATCAGGGGGCTCCTCCACAGGTACATGGCCTTCAAGCATCTCAACGACTTGACCCATGCTAGGTCTAAGCCGAGCCTTCTCTTGTATGCACCAGAAAGCTACAAATACCAATCTCCTTACCTCCCTCTCATCAATACCTCCACTTTCTGCTAGCCTATCATCAACCACTTCCATAAGCTTTCCTTCTCTCATTTTCTGATTGACTAGTTTTGGGAAGTACTGCCATTTCCTTTGAGATTTATCATTGCCATGTTGCACCAAGCAAACATTTCTCCGACCTCCAATCATCTCCAAAACTACCATCCCATAACTGTAGACATCAGATTTTGCAGAAACTCCGTGCTCCAAGAGCCATTCTGGAGCCAAGTAACCTCTAGTCCCTCTGATATTAGTGATAACTGTACTCTCATCTCGTCCCATTAACTTGGAAAGGCCAAAATCTGCCACAATTGCTCGATAATTCTCATCCAGAAGTATATTTTCTGGCTTGATATCTAGGTGCAAGATCCTTGATCGACAATCATTATGAAGGTAACAAAGTGCCTTGGCGACATCAATGGCAACTCTATACCTTAAGCCCCATGATAAACACCCTCCTGGTTGGTTCCGGTTTGATCTTCCTTGGAAAATCCAACAATCCAATGATCCATTGGAGATAAACTCATAGACGAGGAAACGAGGCCCTCCGGCAATTATACAATATCCAAGAAGGCGCAAGAGATGCACATGTTGCACACTAGCGATTGCTGAAACCTCCGCTTGGAATTCCTTCTCTCCATGCTTCTCTCCTTCAATCCGCTTCACAGCAACAGATGTCCCATCATTCAGGATACCTTTGAAGACTGAAGCTGATGATCCTTGGCCAAGCAATGCCTGAAAATTGTCAGTTGCTTCCTCAAGCTCCTTGTATCGAAACTTCGTAGGAACACCTGCAACTTTTCTAAGAAAACTGTATTCAATCCGAAGCTCTACGCCTTGAGAAACCAATTGACTCTCTAACAACTTTCTGCTATGTTTGTATCGTCTTCTGATAATAAGATGTGCAAAGACTGCAAGGATCACTGAACCACTTGCCCCTGCAATGAGGAAAAAAGGCTTGGAAAGTTTTAGTGATACACGAGCAACGATGATAAAGATGGACAGGACAATAATGGTTGAAACTGCCAATATATTTGCTTTCTTGTCCTCCATTACAGCTTCTTTTCTATTTCCGAGAAAGATTGTCTTCCTTTTGTTTACAGAAAACTAGGTCATGAATTAATGTTTAATTTCGGAAGGTAGACAAAAGAACCCCAAATTAACGGTGACCATTTCCAGAGGTGAGACGTGCTTTCGGACAGGATAAATTGTTAAAATGGATACTTTTTTATGGCATATACATGCATAAAAAAAAAACTACCAACTAGAAGAAGACTTCTTCTTTTCATTTATTTATTTAATTTTCTTTCAAAGGAAAAACACACTTTCTTTCTTTTAAGTCCTTGTTTCCACAAAAAAACAAAAAAAAAATTACACAGGGCGATCCTTTTTCTCTCTTTCGCTGAAAGAGCATCACCTCGTTGGAATATATATATTCTCGATTGGCTGCCGATTTTAGGCCATAGGTAAGATCTAGATATCCTCTTGCGCTACTACGCTACTGGTAAATCCTGCCGTGGAACCATTCTTCACCTTTTAAATTTGGGAAAGGAAAGTCTGGCATTTATAATATTATATACGTATACTCGATCGTCGTTTACCCTTAGAAAAAGTAATTCATCCACCGTGAACTCATGCAGTGCTTGAATAATTCAAATTATCATCCTCTTTAATAATAGTAGTATTTTAAGCCCAAGTCGAGACAACTCGATAGCAAAGTCAAATCAAGGTGGTTGTTCCTTCACGATCCTCACCGCATAATTGATGGTGATGCCTGAGAACTAATTTAATACTAACATATCTTCTTCTAATAATTTGACCAGGGCCTCGACTTCAAAGATAGATAGATGAACAAGGCTTGTATAAGAACTACTATCAATGAACAAACCAAAACCGACTTGGGCGACTTCACGGATAATGGAATTGTAAATCAAGAGAAAACGGACATGATTTCAGAATACTGAGCAAGCAACTAATTCTTAGATAATAATATAAATTGTATCCTGAAACCTCACCTAACAACTTAAGCTATTGAGTTGAGATGGTTCTTTGACATAGTATCAGAGTCTTGATGACCAAACAGTCACGAGTTCGAATCTTATCATCCCCATTTATTTAATAAAAATTAAGCATAATGTAATGTGAGTCTATGCAAGTTTCAAGCCCAAAGGGCTTTCATTTAAGGGGGTATGTTAGAGAATAATATAAATCAATCTTAGAACCTCACCTAACAGCTTAAGCTATTGGGTTGAAATGGTTCTTTGACATGTACCATCAAACTTTTGATTTAAATTTTTATATTGAAAGCCATTCTGTTGGTATTTTTTTAACTTTGGTTTTATAATTTATTTATAAATTAAAATTTTAATTTAATTTATTTATACACTGCCATACTCGAAAGCTGAAATTGATTAAGCAAAGTGAAATAAACCATGTTTAAAGAGTCATAATCAACTAAGAAACTAAAAAGCAGTCGGCCAGGTGATCAAGATTTACAATTGACCAATTAAAAAAAGACCGATAGTAAGAGTTTGAGTGCACCCAAGCATACAAGAGGTTTAATCCTACTCAAAATGGGAGCCCTCAACACATTAAACTAATTATAATTATAGATTAATTAGGATTTACATTGTTATCAATAAGATACAGCTAAACTTGTATTAGGATTCATCATGTGATCTTCTTATCCTATAGAGACAATTTGTATATGATTAAACTCAAATATTATAACAGTATAAATAAGTCATACCAGCTACTAGGAAAGATGACAAACCCCACATATTTAATTTCAATAATTTATTTATCTTCTTTTTCTTCTAGAGGGTTTTATTGTCTTTTTTATTTACAATTTTATCTTTACAACTTTTTTTTATTTTTATGCACTTAAGATTCATGTAATCTTCTTTTCCTTAAACTTCTATCTTTTCTGCATGGTGTTGCTTCTTAGAACACATAACCTTTATAAGGTTCTGAGGTCTAGAATCCCATTTCTCATTGGATAGAAGTAGTTGTCACCTCATCACAGTTTCAATTATAAGTAGAATTAATTGGCAGCCTAGTAGGACATAGATTCAAAATTTTTTCAAAAGTCATTAAAACGTGCCTCTAAAGAAAAACATAAGCAAAGTCATCAATGTTACACTAGACAAATAATCAGTATAAGCAATGGAGATAAGCGATAAGCAAATCTTTTGGTCATTAAGAGCCTAATAATCAACTACTTCCCCATATTATAGTGGATCAACTATTGTCAAATATGCTCAGAGATGGGTCTTCATTTTCTAACTTATCACTACAATATAGAATTGTATTTGGATACACCTCTAGTGTTCATATTCAGTCCCTTACAATTAACCAATACCAATAGGATCATCTCCACTAACCACAAATAGGTACATTGGTGCATCAATACCCTATATATAGCCATACATATATCTGTTCTATGAACTTGTAGTGTCTTATGATAGTAACAACTAATTATGATAATTTCCATCCAATCAAACATAGTTGCTCCTGAATAAGCATTTTTCATCGGCATATAAAATTCTTTATTACTGATATAAGGACTCTCAAGATAAAAAAAAAAAAAAACACACACACACACAACTAACATGATCTATCGTAACGATATAGTGGTGGTCAACTAAACCATGCAAGCCATTTCTAATTAGTTAAATCATATACAAAAAAAAATCATTAAAATAAGCCTAATAACTTATGAACCTACGAACTTAGATGATATTATAGGGTATTTAGAATTAGTGTGCCTTATACAATATGGTATTTCTAAATGTATCAAACACAACAAACTTATACATGATAGCTTCTGACACACTAGCCACTCTTTAGGTATACAAACAAGCACAAGCTAACTATTTAGCCCCACAGAACTTTTATCTCATACCTCAACTTTTTACAATACAATTATATGCCCATAAGTTATTTTATAATAAGGAAACCTCAATCCTCTTGCACAAAAATTCTTTGTTGTCGATCAATAATAGAGGGGAAGGATAAACAGAATTGAACTAGCATAACATTTAGAGAGATTGGGCTAAAAGTAGGATAAATAACAAGACTTAACTCCAATCATTTGTATTCTAAATAGGTTGATAGATTATATGCAATTCCTAAAGAAATAAAGATTATAGATTTCAAGCAACTTTTTAAGAAGGATAACCATTAAACAAAGAAACATATCCCTAAATTCACTAACCAATATGGAGATTATGAAACTAACCCTTTTAACAAGATAATGTTATTTAGTTTGTTATTAACCAATTTGTTTTCCACTAGTTCTTCACACTACCACCAAACTCAATCAATAATTAGGAAAAGATGGGAACTCACTTCCATGAACACTTTTATAGGAAAAAACTAGAGGTCACATTGGTTGATTTAGCTAAAATAGTCCAAGATCCATGTGAGGTTATAGAAATTTATGCCTTGTAATTTAAGACATTATAAACTAAGTGCACTATAATTGACAGTAAAATGGAGTGCTTGAAGTTATTATTAAATGGAATCTAGTGGAATATAAACAAAGTACTTAGACATCTACACCTTAATGGATGATGTTGCTTATTTTAAGAAGATGCTAGTAAAATGGGTAGAAAAGAAACAAGTCAAGGGAATATACATTGTTGGCTATTGAAACACTTACATACTAATTTAAACTCTAATAAATAGTTTGATATCACTCACATAAATAAAGAATGGAAGACAAGTTAGGATCGTGATATTAAAAAAGCTTAAAGAGGCTACTAAACCTGGTAGGAAAATGTAAAAGCAATCAAAGCAATCGAAGAGAAGGACTACTCTTTTGATGTCAAAAGAGCTGAAAAAATCTTTGAATAGTTGATATATATATATATATATATGAGAAGAATTCCAAATTGATGAAATAACAACCACCAGTGCTACCTCAGATGCCTCTACAAATTCCAAACAAATCAACGTCTTGACCCAAGATCAAGAGTTCATCCTTGAGGCTATCAAACGACTTGACGATCCTCAACTTCAAAAAACCTATTTGGATAAATTATTAAAAGACTTCAGCCAACCGGAGCACCCCCAGTCTAACCGCTCTATATTACCTTCTGCCAGCACCAATACATATGATCTTACAAAAATTCTTGGTAGAAAAAAATCCAAAACCACAGTCACCATTCCAGAATTACAGTCTGAGATAAAAACCCTCAAATCAGAATTGCAAATTCTCAAACAAGCCCAACAGAAAGACTCTGCTATACTACAACATCTTCTGTCCAAAATTGAAAGCCAATTTGATACCGAGTCTGATATAGAGGATCAAACCATTGAATCTCATGCATTACCACATACACTTACAAATATTGAGCATATTCCAGATGATTTCTTAAACGTCCTAACCCAAATATCTTCCAAGAAATATTTAATTAGAATTACTCTTGTTTTCTCAGAAGATTTCAAGCTTGATACTATTGCCTTATTTGACACAGGTGCAGATTTGAACTGCATCAAAGAAAGCGTGGTTCCAAAAAGATTTTTACAAAATACCTCTGAAAAACTCTCTGCTGCTAACAATTCCAAATTACATAGTGCAGGTAAAACCCAAGCCTCCGTTTTCAATAACGGCATTTCTCTTAAAACATTTTTTGTTGTTACAAAAGACATCAATCATACCATCATTCTTGGCACTCGATTTATTGACATGATCACTCCATATCAAGCATGTCATAACTGTATTACTTCCAAAATTAATAACACCAAACTTGTTTTTTCATTCTTAGAAAAATCTAAGACTAGAAATTTAAATTTATGGGAAACAATTCCATCTACATGATTTACAAAACCATGTTTCTTTTTGTTGCATCAACAACCAATTACAAAATTCTGATTTACAAAAGAAAATCATTGATTTCCAAAATAAGATTGAACAACAGATATGTTCAGATTTACCCAATGCTTTTTGGAAACGAAAATAACACATCGTTGATCTTCCTTATGAAGATAAATTTTCAGAAAAACTCATACCTACAAAAGCAAGACCTATACAAATGAATGCTGACTTAGAACAGCATTGCAGACTTGAAATCCACGATCTTGATTCTAAAGGTCTTATCCAAAAGTCTAGATCACCCTGGTCGTGTGCGACCTTTTATGTCAATAAAAATTCTGAAATTGAAAGAGGCACACCAAGACTTGTGATCAATTACAAACCTCTAAATTCTGCTTTAAAATGGATTAGGTATCCAAACCCCAACAAAAAAGATTTATTACAAAAATTACACTCCGCATTCATATTTTCTAAGTTTGATATGAAATCTGGATTTTAGCAAATCCAAATTGATCCCAAAGATAGGTACAAAACTGCTTTTACTCCTTTTGGCTAATATGAATGGAATGTCATGCCCTTTAGCCTCAAAAATGCGCCATCAGAATTTCAACGCATCATGAATGACATATTCAATGCACATTCAAAATTCTGCATTGTTTACATTGATGATGTGCTCATTTTTTCACATTCCATAGAACAACATTTCAAGCATCTACATATCTTCTTTCATACTGCCAAACAAAATGGTTTAGTTGTTTCTAAAACAAAAATTTCTCTTTTTCAAACCCGTGTCCGTTTCCTTGGTCATTACATCTGCCAAGGTACCGTAACACCAATAGAGAGATCTTTAAACTTTACAAATAAGTTTCCTGACAAAATCACTGATAAAACCCAATTGCAAAGATTTTTAGGAAGTCTCAATTATGTTTTAGACTACTATCCCAATATTAGTCGTCTATCCAAACCCTTACATG
>Ga0325404_1001761_pt1 | contig 22995 bp, 10 predicted proteins | sample PopdelMetagenome_18_FD_205664 | JGI IMG/M metagenome (GOLD analysis project Ga0325404, IMG submission 205664) | Populus deltoides microbial communities from Bellville, Georgia, United States - Xylem-Control-R1 | ecosystem: Host-associated > Plants > Phyllosphere > Stem > Wood/Secondary xylem...
GAATTTTTAATGGACAAAAGTCAACACTGGCAGAATGCGAGTTTTGACTTTGAAGAATGTGATTTCCATGCTCTTTGTATTTTTATTTTTCCTGACTTAGATTTCCAGAAAGGTATGGATGTTATCTCTCTAATGCCACTGGAATCACTTCTTTTCGACTTTTTAGAGCTCACGCTCTGCACAAAACATTGACTGAGGGTCAAATCTGCCAATTACCTCCAATTTACTCCTTTTTGCATCTTTCATCTAAAGGTGCCTTCAAAACATAAAACAAAGAATATCAAGGCATTTTATACATAAAACAATAGGCAAAACACTAGTTAAATGTGAGTGAAACTATCGAATAATATGGTTACATCAGTAAGTATACATGCATTTTGATCATGATGCATTACTTTCAAATCGGTGTCTCACTGTCATCTCTTTTTGAGCGGGATGTTGAGCCCTCAACCATCTCAGCTAATGCGCTTTATAACCCTACCTTTTTCCCTTTGAGTGCGCCTTAGAGCCCTCGACCACCTTGGGTAGGGTATTTTCTAACCTTGCCTCCTTTTAAGTGTGCCTTAAAGCCCTCGACCACATTGGGTATTGCATTTTCTAACCCTGCCTCCTTTCGAGTGCCCCTTCGAGCCCTCACCTCTTGAGTAGAGCGTTTACTATCCCTACCTCCTTTCGAGTGCGCCTTCAAGCCCTCACCTCTTGGATAGTGCATTTTCTAACCCTGCCTCCTTTCGCGTACGCCTTCGAGTCCTCACCTTATGAGTAGTACGTTTTCTAACCCTGCCTCCTTTCAAGTGCGCCTTTGAGCCCTCACCTCTTAGGTAGTGCATTTTCTAACCCTATCTCTTCTCGAGTGCACTTTTTAGCCCTCATTCCCCTTCGAGTTCTATCTCTTTTCAAACGCTCCTTGGAGCTTCTATCCCTTGAATAGTGCGCCTTCAAGCTCTTCAGGACATTTCATTTTTTTTACCTGGGTAGGTCACCCATTACAATCAGACCTCTTTGAAAACTCTTTTCATCTTCCATTTGGGTCGGTTACTCGTTATAATAAAACCATTTTGAGAAATCCTTACACCTTCAAAATCTTGCATTTTGGGCCGGTTGCCCATTACAATGAAACCATTTTGAGAAATTCTCACCACCTCTAAAATTTTCATCTAAACAGGTCGCCCATTACAACATGACCACTTTGAGAAATCTCTATATTTTTCGCCACTTTGAAGAATCTGTGTATTTTTCACCACTTTGAAAACTCTTTTCATTTTCCACTTGGGCAGGTCGCCCATTACAACAAGATCACTTTGAAAAATCTCTGTATTTTTCACCACTTTGAAAAATCTTTGCATTTTTCACCTGGGCAGGTCGCCCATTACAATAAAACCACTTTGAAAAATCTTTGTATTTTTCACCACTTTGAAAAATCTCTGCATTTTTCACCATTTTGAAAAAAACTTTGAAAAATCTTTGCATTTTTCACCTGGGTAGGTCACCCATTACAATAAGACCATCACAAAAAACCTTTTTTTTAATTTTCTCTGGGTAGGTCACTCATGATCATTCGACCACTTTAAAATCTCTGAATTTTCAAAAAAAAATCTTCCAGTTTTTACTCTGAGTGCACTTTCTAGCCCTCAAAAGGATTCATCCTTTCTTAATATGATGAGTCCATCATCTCTTATTCTTTGTTTTCTTCTTTACAAGGCTTACTATCTAAAGTCTCTTACGAGACTTTCTATCGTAAGCATTGTAAAGAGGGGGGCAACTGTCATAACCCAATTCTAGGTTATTCCCTAAAAATCACCTTTTTTCAAAATAAAAATCAAAAAAATAAAATAAAGGCTGGCAATGTGAAGCAAGTCAAGGAGGACTATAAAAATAGAAAAAAATCAAGCTGCAATTTTGGAGGAAATTAAAGGCCTAGTTGTACCCCATTATGCCTAAAAATAGAGAAAAAATGCAAATTCAAGGTCATATTAAATAATTATTGGATGAATTTGCATAAAAATTAAGCCCAATGACATCATTAAATTTTTAATAGGCTAATTTGATTTAATCATGGGCCTAATTAATTTTTAATTATGTTTAAGAATTAATTTGGGTCCAATTGAAGGATTTAATTAAGTGCAAGGACTTAATTATACTTTAAATGGTTCAAATTAATTTTATTTGGGGCTTAATTGATGAAACATTAAGTTTGGAAGCATAATTTGAGCTTAATTGAGAATATTGGAATTTTAGGAAACCAAATTTAATTTTTACCAAGTTAATTGATTGAAATTAGAGGCCAAATTGCAAGAAAATTAAAATTTTGGGGTCAATTAGGGGCTAACTTGAAGAAATCCAAGACCAAGGACCATATTGTAAAAGGCGCGTAACTTCGAGGCTGCAATTGAAATTCATCAGGGGGCTTAATTGCAAAAGTTTAGGGTCAATTAGGGGTTCTATTGATAGCAATTGAAACATGAAGGACTAAAATGAACTTTGGCCAAAAACAGAACTCGGCACTGTTCATTATCTTCTTCATTTTTTTCTGAAAAGGCTAGTCCGATTACCTACTTCACAGGTGCATTTAATACCTCTACACTCCACCAAATTTAACCAAACATGAACGAAAATGATCCTCTGCAGCTCCTCTACAGATCTATGTGAATAGTTCAGTCTGAATGACAATCCATCGGTGCTGGCACCGGCCTAAACATGCCAACTCAGGCAGCCTGCAGCTGCAGATTTGATAATTTGACAGTGCACCATGCCTACTTTGAGCCAACGGTTGGGATCCTTCCCATCAGAATCAATGGCTGAAATTTTACCCCGGTGCAGACGAGATTACCCTCTTCCACCTCCTATAAATAAAGGCTGAGTTTATGGCCTGAGAGGGGAGAAATTTAGGTCCAAAATAAGCCAAAAAATCAGCTTCTCCCCTGTTTTTCTTCCGGCCAACGTTCTCTCTCTTCTCTCTCTCTCTCTCCCGCTGCTTCTTTAGCACTTGAAGACCCCATAGAAACATTCCTCCTCCACCAACAGATGGGGTCTCAGCCTCCCCACGAACCCAAATCCTCACCGGCGATAGGCACAGCCACCGCGAAGTCTTCCCTCTCCTCTCTGCAAATTCTCTTCTTCTGCATCTTTTTCTTTCTTCCTCGGCCACAAGCAGCCAACACTGCCACCATTCCTACCCTGATCACCAGCTCCACCGCAGGCAATCAACACAACCACCAACCGTCCACCAAGCTGCCACTGCGGCTCTCTCTCTTCTCCTGCCAGCCACTACAGCCACCGTCACCTCAGTCGAAACTTCCTGAGCCACCGTCCAGACATCCTCAGCACGTCTGAAACCCCTAAGCTAGGCAACTTTCTTTTCCCTGCGTTGCCTCCTTCTTCTTCGTCGAGGTCGTTGCATGCAAAATTCATTTCTGCATGCAGCGGCAAAATAATTAAGTTGTCTTTAGGTCGGGCCAGTTTTGCCCACCCTAAATGGCTGGGTCTGGCCCGACCATCATTTTTTTAAAAAAAATGCAATATTTAAAAATTTTCAAAAATCATTTAAAAAAAATTATGATTATCTCAAATATTTTTCTATTCATTTTGCATAATATCGAGTTTTATATTTACACTATAAAATATAAATTCGGTATTAAAATACCATTTTCTCATATTATTTCAAAAAAAAAACATTCAAAACATTTTCAAAAAGAAAAAAATATTTTATTGCATACGGCCAAATCCTAAAATTTTTCCAAGCATATTTTCATAAAAAAAAATTGCATCTTTTTCATGTTTAAAAAATAAAATAAAAATCAAAATGGATATCGTAACTAGTTTATGATTATCCTTTAGGATTTGGCCAACATGTCAAAAATCTTTTTCCAACCTTTTTTTTAAGGGTCCAGATGTAGATTTTAATATTTGTGAGGTGTAAAATTACACGATAAAGTACACCCTTAAGTATTAAAGATACAAGGTGTAAAAATACAATGTTAAAATTCAGACTTTAGAACGATTAGGATTTAATCCGATAAGATAGAGACTCTCTCTTAAAGAGAGATCTGCCTTAAGCCTTAGAAAAGACCAACTACTACAAACCCGACTTAGAAAAAAACAGTCAAACAACAATGCAGCTTACCATAGGTAGGGTGCACTGGGAGTGATGCATCTTCCCCTTGCACAACCAGTCCCTTACCCAGACTCTCGCAGACCATAGGTTCCTAGTGACCATAATACTAAGTGGCGACTCCTGAATATTAATCATAATTTTATGATTAAATCCAAAACCCTTCCCAACACACAACACCTCATACCAGGAAGCACGACAAAGAGCCTCCGACATCGCCAGACGACGTCGCGCCCCTCGTAACACAAACAATCATTTCAACCATGATTAGCCTAATTTTGAGCTACCGCTTCCTCTAAAAATTTACCCTATCAATTCTCAACCAAAAAACACACAAAAGATGCACCTTAATGTTGAATGACATTTCTAGAGGTTGCAATCAAAGAAAAATTTTCAAGTTTACATCTCATGATTTCTTTACAATAATTAGACTTAAATGGATATGATCTTTAAAATTTGCAAGTTGATTCTAAAGCAAGAAAGAAATTTTCAAACAAAAAAAGTCATTGATTGAGTTTATAAAGACCTTGGCTGAAATGACATGACACTTCTTATGAGTCATCCTTGAAAAGTTAAGCAATCAGGGGGCAATGTAGTGGATCCTGAGAGTGGAAATTGATAATATTCAGATCAGATAGGGGGCAAAGAAGCCATTATGATAATAATAATCAAATGATGATTCTGCAAAAAACATCAAAGCTATAAATGGCATCTAACAATGACAAATATTCTTAATAATAATCAAAAGAACTAGCACAAGTAGATTAGATGAAGACAACGTTTCTCAAAGATAGTAAACTACTTGGCGAACTCTAACAGAAATTGAGAGTAATGTTGTATTTGAGGGGCATCTTCATAGCCTAAAATCTTGTTTACCCTTTTATAGGTTGGCTATGATACATGAAAATTGTTATCACAAGAATGCATCAATTTGGGGAAATTTGCAACAGTCATTAACGCTAAATGATTTGATAAGTGAGAATAACGGAGTGTTGTTTCGCCATCAAAATAGAAAAAGTAGGCAATGGTGCAAGAATACCATAATTAGGGGGCACCATCTAACTAGAGGGCAATTTCATAGTTAAAAAATTTTGTCACTTCTCAAAGAATGGTTAACTAAGTAGAGCTTCATTTATTACCTAAAGGTCCAGACTATACGACAAAAAGGTAATCAAACACATTAGCCACATGACTAAAACCCATATAAACTGAAGAGTCTAAAGACTAAGAGAACTCAACTCAGAAATTACAAAACTCATCCATCAAGCAATAGAGATATAGCAAGCAAAAGGGGGCCTATAATGTTTTTTCAAAAATTACAAACCTTATCCAACCAGGTAATGATGCATACATATCATCTGATCCCATATCTCAACCGGGTCAAATATTTAAGGCTTTGGTTTGTCACTGTTATGAAAAAAGAAACTTTGGCTTAAGGGTGTGTTTGGCAAACACATCCTTAGGCATGTTATGACAGTTTTATTTTGAACAAAATTATGGTTTTGCCAAACATGGCCCAAAAATAATTGTTTTTTGCCTGTCGTATATAGCTCAATCCTTAGAAAAAAATTGCATTTTTATTTATAAAAAAAGAGAGAAATTTTTTAGGACGGTTTTAGAAAAAAACCTGTGTTGATTTTCCCTTGCATCTTTTGGAATTTACACTAAGTTTGTAAAATTCCTTTAGGATTTGGCCACTATTTCAATAACCCTAAAAATTTTAATTCATAAAAATTAATAGTCAACATCCTAGTATAAATGTTGGACGTATAAGTAGACTGGTATTTAAATATTAGAAGTTGACTAAAAAAATTTCAAGATTATTTAGATATTCACTAATTTTAAGTGGAAGTATTTTCACCATAATATACGAGTTGTGGAAAATCTTTTTGCCTTCCAATATAGGTGAATCCTGTCAGGCACCTATATGGACCCTTCCTATATAAAATACTTCCAACATTGGTGGTGGAGAGATTAGTGGTTATTTTGGTACAAGTTCAATAGAGGATATCAGGTGGGTGGAGACTAAAGATTGAGGAGAGAAGAGGTTATGTTTATGGCTACTGATGAATAAAAAGAAAGAGTTTGATTTGCTTTCAACTGAAATAATTAAGGGGTTGAGGGTTAATAGTGGTGGTCTTGTGAGCATTGACAGTGGGAGGAGATGGCAACAGCTTTGTCAGTTGGTTTGATTGGTAGGTGAATGTGTTAATAACAATGGGTTGAAGATGGAGGTTGGTTTTTTGTTTGTAGCGGCTACAAAGTTATAATGGGGCCTAGCGATTTTGTGTGGGGAGAGGAAATATGGAAAAATATTTTTTTTTCTTTTCTTTATTTTATATTTTTTTTTCTAGTCTCCCTTCCTTTATGTGATATTCCTTCACCATTTTATAGGCAAAAACTTTTGTCTTCTTCCCTTCAATTGCCTGATCCCTAAGCAACCTAAATTTTTCAATCCCTCATTTTCTTCCTTTTCACTTTTGGTTCCTTTACCCACTTATTATATTTTTTTTCTTTTTTTTATTTTAAATTTTTTTAAAAAAAAACAACATCAACGGTAACTCAACGAGAAGAATTAATTAGTGATTTTGAAATGTGTGTATTAATAGTTGAACGCGTTGAAAATAAATTTTTTAATTTGAAATTGTTTTGAAAAGATGAGACAAATACATCAAAAACATGATTTTTTTGTATTTTGAAAATATTTAGAAAAACAGAGGGTCAAAAAAAATTCTAATATTTAGAAAAACAATTTGAAATTGTTTTGAAGCTATCATGACAGTTTCTCTCTTTTTACAATGCTTACGACATAAAGTCTCGTAAGACACTTTAGATAGTAAACTTGTAAAGAAGAAAAGATAAAAGGATGTGGATTTACCAAACAAGAAGTGGTTAATCCTTTCAAAAATGTCATAAGTGAGGGATTGAAAATGCACTAAAAAAGAAAAGAGATAGGGCTAGAAAGTGCATTATCTAAAAGTAGGGGTGGAAAGCACACTAAAAAAGAAAGAGATAAGGCTAGAAAATGAGTTATCTGATGGGTGATGGCTACAAAACGCACTTGAAATAAAATAGATAGGGCTATAAAGCATATTATATGATAGGTGACGGTTAAAAGACACACTCTAAAGAAAAAAGATAGGGCTTGCTAGCGTACTATCTAGTACATAAAGGCGAGAAAACACTCTTAGGAAGGGAAAGATAGGGTTAGAAAGCGCATTATTAAGGATATAACGGCTGGAAAACGCACTTGGAAAGAAATAGATAGGGCTTACAGACATACTTTTTGGTATGTGAGGGCTAGAAAACAAATTATGTAAGATGTGAGAGCTATAAAACGCACTAAGGAAAAGATAGGGTTAGAAAGTGCATTATCTAGGATATGAGAGCTAGAGAGCACACTCAACAAAAAAAAATGGTTAAAAAACGCATTATCTGGGATGTGAGGGCTTTAAAATGCACTCAGAAAGAAAATAGATAGGGCTTCCAGGTGCACTATACAATATGTGAGGGCTAAAGCGCATTATCTGGTATACAAAGGCAAGAAAACGCATTGTGTAGAAAAGAGATTGGGGTAGAAAGCGTATTATTTGATGAGATAAGGTTAGAAAGCCTATTATTCTGTAGACAAGGGCTAAAAAACACACTCAAAATGAAAGATATAGGGTTAGAAAGTGCATTATCTAATGGGTGAGAGCTAGAGAGTGCACTCAAAAGAACATGCAAAGGGCTAGAAAGTGCAATATCCAGTATGTGAGGGCTAAAAAGAACACTAAGAAGAAAAGAGATAGGAATAGAAAGTGCATTATCTGGTATGTGAAGGTTAGAAAGAACAATCAAAAGAAAAGAGATAGGGCTAAAAAGCGTATTATCTGGTATGTGAGAGCTAAAAAGCGTACTATCTGGTATGTGAGAGCTAGAAAGCACACTAAAAAAGGAAAATATCTTTCTAGAAAGTGCATTATCTAGTATGTATAGACTAGAAATGGCAATCAAAGGAAAAGATAGGGCTAAAAGCATAAAATCCGATATACGAGGGCTACAAAACACACATAAAAGGAAAGAGATAGAGCTAGAAAGCGCATTATCTGATGGATGAGGACTAGAAAATGCACTTAAAAGAAAACTAAATAGGGCTAGAAAGCACACTATCTAGGATAGGAGGGCTAGAAGGCAAACTCAGAAAGGAAATATATAGGGCTAGTAAGCACATTATTTGGTATTTTAGGGCTGAAAAGCGCACTATCTGATGTGTAAGGGCTAGAAAGCACACTCAAAAGAAAATGGATAGGGCTAGAAATCGCATTATCCAATATATGAGGGCTGAAAAGGGCACTCAAAAGAACAAGATGGGGCTATAAGGCATAATATCAGGTATACAAGGGCTAGAAAGAGCAGTCGAAAAGAAAGAGTAGGGCTAGAAAGTGCATTATTTGATGGGTGAGGGATAGAAAACACAATCAAAAGTAAATAGATAGAGCTAAAAAATACATTATCTAGGATATGATGTCTGAAAATCGCACTCAGAAAGGAAATAAATAGGGCTAGAAAGACATTATTTGGTATATGAGTGCTGGAAAGTGCATTCAGAAGGAAAATATAAGGCTAAAAAGTGCACTGATCGGTATAGGAGGGGTAGAAAATGCACTCAAAAGAAAAAAGATGAGGATAAAAAATATGCACTATTTGATGGGTGAAGGTTAGAAAGCGCATTAAAAAAATGCATAAGGTTACAGGGCGCACTATCTGGTATACAAGGGTTAGAAGGCATACTAAGAAGAAAATAGATAGGGCTAAAAAATACACTATCTGATTATTAAAGTCTAGAAAGCGCACTCAAAAGAAAATAGATTCAAATATGATGTTTAAAACCTTATTAAGTTTTTAATCAACGAGAGCCTTGTTGGGCTTAGAAACTTCCTAGGACTTTTTATTGGAGTCTTGCTAGACTCTTTCTTCGTTAAAATCTTGCTGGATTTTAATTGAATAGGTCCTTGCTAGGGTTAGCTAGAACCTTCCTAGGTTCTTTTCCTGGAGTCTTATTGGACTCTTTCTTGCTAAAAACGCACTATCTGATTATTAAGGTCTAGAAAGCGCACTCAAAAGAAAATAGATTCAAATATGATGTTTAAAACCTTGTTAAGTTTTTAATCAACGGGAGCCTTGTTGGGCTCAGAAACTTCTTAGGACTTTTTGTTAGAGTCTTGCTAAACTCTTTCTTTGTTAAATCTTGCTTGATTTTAATTGAATGGGTCCTTGCTAGGGTTAAAACCTTCCTGGGTTCTTTTCCTGGAGTCTTGTTGGACTCTTTCTTGCTAAATCCTTCTAGGTTTAGGATTATCGTGAGCCTTGCTAAGCTTTGGAACTTTGTTGGACTCTTATTTATTGAAGTCTTACCAGACGTCATTGAGAATTCTTTCTCGTGCAATTTCTATGTAAAAAGTTTTACAACGATTTTAAATGTTATGCATGCATCTTTACCTGGTTTTGAAATATAAGCCCCTCTTCTTGCAAATCATCTTTTGATTAATGAAAAGGTTTGTGCTACCAATCTTGTCTCTTGGTTGCTCAACTTAAATCTTCAACCTACTCAGGTTTTACCCATGTGTTTGATATGTTTGATTTCCTCTTCATTACAAAAGCTCATTCAGGTTTTGCCCATATGATCAATGTGCTAAATTGTTTCTTTGTTGCACAGCCTGGATCTTTAGGCAATAAATAAAGCCATACTTAGTTAAACATTCTTTGAGAAGTGACAAACTTGCTTAGCTATGATGTTGCCCCCTGTTCAAATAATATGCTCTAATTTACGATATTTGTGCACCATTGCCTTCTTATTTTAATGGATAAGCGGTGCTTCATTACTCTTGTTCTTCAAAGAGTAAACTAAATTATCAGACATGAAGACGCTTTTATAAAGATATCATTATTTTCAACTGTTAATAGAGCTCGTCAAGTAATTCATTATTATAGACATTTTGAGCAACATTGCTTTCAACTGATATGGTCATGCTCATTCTTCCGCCTATCATTGAGAGGTATTCTTCATCATTAGATGATATGCATAGCTTTGATGGATTTTGCTAAATCCATCTGATTATATGCTTCTTTGCACCCAGCTTGTAAGATCCCACATCGACGGGTGAAGAGTTGGTTGCTAGCCTTATTAGTGTGCTGGTCGCTGACCTGTTGTACACGTTTTGAGGCGTCAGGCTCAGTGATGGGCTCACGTCACCAGGAACAAAACCGTGAAGGTGGAAGGCGCAAAGCAGACAATATACAGCAGGTTAGGTCGCTGGTACACTATGTGAAAACCCGATAAATTATAATCTGAATAAAATAAATAAAATACTAAATAGATTAAAAAAAAGGATTTCATGTATAGTAAATGGATACAATAGAGTAAAAGATAATATGTTATGGTGTAAATTAAGTAAAAAGAAGAGTTGAGTGACAAAAATAGAATAAAAAGGTAATGAGGACCAATGTGTAAATAGTTAAAAGCAAGACTATAAATGCTTCATATTTTCCTCTTTTGGCCGTGAGCTGGAAATAAAGAGAGGGGGAGGAATTGTGTGATTTCTTACTCAAATTCTTGTTGGTTTCATTAATTAATGAGAGTAATTAGGGTGATTAACTTACTTAAACATTAAGAGAGGGTAATTTTAAGGTGGTAAGTGCTTTGAATGAAGAATTGCAAGCTAGGGTTTGAAGAGGGAGAAGAATAAAACTTGATTTTTCTTGCATTCTTTCCTTGAATCCCTATCAAAGTGAGGTAAATAACATTCTTCAATTGATTAATTTCTCTAATTTTATGTTTGATGAAAGATCATGTAAAATTATGATTTATGTGAAGTTGTGGATGTATGTTATAAATTATGGGAATAATAAAAATTATGATTTAGTCATGTTAGGAATCATGAATTATGGTTGGGTAAGTGTTTAATTTTAAATAAAAGAAACTAAAAAATTTCCCCCCATTTTAATTGAATTTTCAGCCAAAAGATGAATAATTTAGGGGATTTAAGGTTTCAATCCAATTGTTTGGAAAATGTGGGAAGATATAGGTTTAAAAGTGTTATTATATGAAAGGAGTAAGAATTTTTCAAAGAGAAAGGAAAAAATCTTCACTTTGTCCCCTAGGTTATTTTCGGCTAAAAGGAGAAGAAAATTAGACAATGGAGTTTAATAATAATATTATTGAGAAATCTTATCAAATTGAAGATAATTGATGTTAATAGGTTAAATTGAATAAGTATTTTTATGAAAAAAAATAAATATGTAATTGGTATTAGAATTTTACCGGTTTAAATGAATGAACAATGACAAAGTAAATTGTGTTGGTGCAGAGAAGGCTATAAGACCTAACCAGCAATAAGGAACTTCTTCACGCGCACAGACACAAGGTAGGTGTTCAACACCTTGGAGTTGTTAAATAGTTTAATCTTTATTATTGTAGAAGAAATCTTGTAGATTGTAATTTTTAGTGTAAAGAAAAAATTATTTCCTGGTTACTGGAAATAATGTCATGTTGAATGGGCAAGCCATGAAAAAAATTATTTCCTGGTTACTAAAATTAATGCCTTGTTGAATGGCAAGCCATGAAAAAATTATTTCCTAATTACTGGAAATAATGCCCCGTTGAATGGGCAAGCTGTGAAAGTAATTTCCTGGATTACTGGAAATAACACCATGTTGAAAGGGTAAGCCGTGAGAAGATTATTTCTTGACTACTAGAAATAATGCCTATTTGAAGGACCATGTTAAGAAAATTAACTTACGAGTCAATAGGATAACCACTTGGTGTAATATAGATAAATTGTAAAATTTTGATTTGAGTTTAAATATGCAGGATGTAGGAGACACTCTTGTTAATTTTCAATAGATTTATTCTCTGTATCTAGAAAAGAGTATATGAATTTATAAATTACAAAAAAATAAGATAATTTAGTCAATGATGTGAAAATTACCTTATGCACATGAATAATTAGTCATCATTCAATTACTTGTTGAAATGTATAGTTTTAATCATGTTTAATGTTACTATATTTTTAAGTACATCGCACCCTTGAACAAGAAAGTAGATGCTTGGATAATAAATTTTGTTATGTGATTAATGTAACTGGAAGAACTAATATTTTGTTGTAATACGTTTTTATAACTAAGAATTGTAAATGTTTAACTTATGATCTTGTGTATGATGTAATTTATGATGTCGATATTATTAAGTTGAATTATGGTTGGTGATATATATATTGAGCACAAATACTTTTTTTAAAAAAAAAAGACGATGCATGTTATGAATTTATTAGCTTTTAATAAATAGTTCTATAGAAAATAGAAAGGAGATATTGATATATACTTGAGTTTTCGAAAGTCCAAATGATGGACGAATATTGCGATTGGTGTTACAGGTTGAGAAAATGATTGAGTCAATAACTTAGTATAGAAAGAATACAAAGGAGACTCTGCTGAAATTTCAGTAAAACATATAAGTATAAAAAACAACTTTGGTAAATATGAGTATATGTCATATATTTTAAGTTCATTGGTTTGGGGATGTTACACGGCTTATCTGGATATTATATGTTATCCCTCTTAAGGCTCACTACATTGCCCCCCAGCTACTCAACTTTTCATATAAGTGTAACTATTAATTTTGTCAAGGACTTTACAAACTCGATTAATGACTTTTTTAGTTTGAAAGTCAATATCTTATTTTGGAATCAACTTGTAGATTTCAAGATCACGCTCATTCAAGTCTAATTGTTGCAAAAGAAATCATGAAATGTAATTTTAAAAGTTTTTTCTTTGATCGTAACCCCAAGACAAGTCATTCACCACAAAGATGTATCTTTTGTGTCTTTTTTGGTTAATAATTGACAAGGTAATGGTTGAAAAAGAGGTTTTAGCTCAAAGTTGGGCTATCCATGGCTCAAATGAATCTTTGCATTTTGAAAACAGAAATTTACCCAATGTAAGCTTAAAACAATTTAGTTTTGAATTTCTTACAATTTCTAAAAGTTGTAATCTCTCTTTAGTAAAAAAAAAAAATTGATTTGGTTTGGTAAAGGTACATTATAAGTGACCTTATGTTTTTATAGGTTTCAAAACAAGAGATTTAAGTAAAAAATCGAGGTTTTGTTAAGGAAAATTTTTCTCTATTTTAGTGTTTATTTTATGAGCATGAATAATGACGAGTAGTTCTTTTTTTAATGTCATGATTCTTATGAAACAGTTCTTTCGCATTTTGAGAATGTCATTTATTGGTCCAAATTGCTTGTTTGCTTGCTTGATTAGAAAGGACTTTTATAGGCACATAATAAGGTTATGGCTCTTGGCTATGAAAGAAAAGTATTTGTAGGCTCAAAAAGTGGTCCGAGGTTCTAAAGACTTAGGATCATTACCATTATATCTTTCAATCTTCTTTTCTTTCATATTTAGTTGTTTTTCCTTTTTGCTTGCTTTAGTGCGACATCCTTATTTGTTTTGGCCTTAACTTGGTTATTATTGTTTTTCATTTGGCCATACCCCAACATTTGGATTTCTCGGGTTCCTTGGATTTTCTACATCATCTCCTCAGTCTTTTATTTTTGATTTTTTGCTTATCACCTTAGTATGGGTTGTTATCCCAATTAGGATTGACCTTTGACTTTGAAATTTCCATATGCCCCCCAAAGTGGGATGTGATTATAGTCAGGGTTTTTACGAAGAAAAACTTATTTGATTACATGTGATTATGCATATAGCTAAAATATGGCCCAAAATATATGGGATGCATTTTTTATTTTTCGAGTCTTGGTTCAAAATTGTTTGGTCACCTTAAAATGGGAATTACTTGAATGATTCGTTTGTCACTTTATAAAAGGGTGTCTAAATGTAGTTTTAAGAAAACATCAAATTATTTTTAAAATTAAAAAGTTTATTTTTATAAAACAAAAGGGTTTTTACAAAATTGATATGGACAAAATGTTTTGAATAGTGCTACGAAGTCAATTATAAAATCAGTTTAATGAATTTCAAAAAGGTGAGGATTATCTCTTAGCATCTTGCATGACACACCTTGGATTTAATCATTTCTGTTATTATATTTATCCAATTGTGGACAATAATATAATGTAAAGTTATTACTTTCACACAAAAAACATCTTTTGATTTTAAAACAACAAAGAAACTGAAAAGCCAATTTCATTATAAGATGTGATACAATTCAAACATCAAAATATAGAATAGCAAAGTTTCACAAATACCACAACTTTTTTTGGGTTGAAATCCCTAATGACATTTGAGTCGTGATAGTGTTTACCAACCACTTATTGTGCTCATGATGTTCCAGTAATAATGTTGTAGCTGACATTATCTTTCACAAACTCAACTTACCTTTTATTTACCAGCTTTCGGACTTGACACTTGAAATTCTTGTAGCTTTCGATTGAATGGTCAAGGATCAAATCATGGTATTCGCACATCTTATTTGGATTGTACCACCTAGGAAATGGTGGTTTTATGGGATCAGATGGAGTTAGGTTAATGTGTCTGATGTTCAAGAGATGTTGTTAAATATCTTTGAGTGGTAATGATATATCAATCTTTGACAATGACTTTTGAGTAGTCGATGACACAATGAGATCCGATCAAACAAGATTCCTAATTTGAGAACCATTCCCCAACTTGGATTTCTTATGACTTCAAAGTTCACAATTCCTACTTCGATAGCTTGTCCAATCCTTTCGGCCACAACCACTAGGTTAGTAAAGTGTTGGGTTGTACTTCCAATCTTGAACTTAAAGTAGGGCGTCTTAAAATTGTTGATAAACAAGCTGGCCATCTCCTTTTTCTAGCAGTAAAGGATCCACCTAAAAAGCTACACCAAACCACCTGAAAAGCTACACCAAACCACCTATAGACGTATTCCTAGATAGATCACCCATTTCCATATCTTACAAGCTAGATCTATATGAAGTGACGTCCATATTGTATTTATACCGCTTGATGAAAGCATCTATGAGGTCTTTTCATCTCTAGATCTTTATGTTATCTAACCTCATGTACCAACATAGAGGTGCCCCACTCAAGCTATCCTGAAAGAAATGTATTAACAATTTTTCATCGCACATAAATTCTACCATCCTTTTACAATAGGACTTGAGGTGAGTGGCAACGAACTAAGTTCCAGTGTACTTTATGAACTCAGGTGCATGGAAATTCTTTAGTACAATTATATTTGAGACTAGATACACTTTTGCAGCTTATACGGGGTTATATAAGTCTGCTCCCTCGATAGCCTTTACTTTTGGTTCCAATATTATTATCTTATCATTGTTAATGTTCGTAGAAGACTTTGTTTTCTAGGACTCATTGGAAAATTCATCATCCACGACTATTGGGAACAGTGTAAGTGTTGTTGACTGCAAAAAGATTATGTTACATTGGGGGTTATTAGCATGTTCTCTCGTCTTTCCTTCATGTTAAATTATCGCAAAAGTAATGGCCCAATGAGACGGGCCTTCACTAAAGAGGTGTCTAAGTGTCTGTTTAATTCAGCTTATGATGTGAGCCATGTTAGCCTTTATGGAGTCCAACTCCTCTCGAAAGTAGGCATCATGATGAGCACATTCTTTGTCTTCCATGTTTCTTTATTGAAATCAAGTGTTGTAAATTCTGTTGATTTAGGATTTTTAGGGACCTATATTCCAACTTGTATATGTACTCAAGACATTTAAGGCCCCAAAGCATGAATGCATGAATGCTTATGGATGTAAGTATATGTGAAGGTACATCAATTATGGATTAACCTATTTAAAGGGCTAGTCCATAACTTCTTTATTGAATATAGAAAAAAATCCATAATCTGAAAAGATTTTTCTCAAGTCCTCATCTAGGTTAAATCCCATACAAATTGGAGAGTACAAAACAAAAGGGTGGGTCTAATCCCCTTTCATTAAAAAAAAAGGTTTTCATATACGATAATCTACTAGCTTTAGTCCATAGGCAATTCCCCTAGCAAGTTACATCATCTTAAATTATTGCTCATATTCACAAACAATCATAGTCTTAGCTCAAAAAATCATGCAAAGTTCAAGATTATTGATCAGGTCTGTCTTGATGCAAAATAAATTATTAGGGAATCCATATTCTAAGGGAAGGTTCTAAGCCACTACATGAAGGGTGATAGGTGTTATAATGTGTGGGTTGAGGAGGAAAAAGTGATGGCGTGCTTGGATGGTGGTTGGGCCAGTGGTGGCTGCTGGTGGCGAGATTGGTGGTTATTTTGGTGCGGGTTCAATGAAGGATATCAGGTGGGTGGAGACTAAAGATTGAGGAGAGAAGAGGTTGTTTTATAAAAATATTAAGTTGAGATTCTAAACATACATGATATAGAAGCTATTTCAAAAGAAAAGCCAACTAAAAAGTATCAATCCTAACATACTCTAAGTTATGCTAAATTAAATATTTATATTTTAGCACAAGAGTACAAAATCTGACATTTATTATACTTCCACACCTTCGATCATTTTAAGTGTTATTGAGTAAGTTATAGAGATTATAGTTTTCAATTATATAATCTACTCTTTCAGAAAATGAATCTTGTTGTAAGCGAATCATAATTGTAAACACCTTAGAGTTTGGATAAACTCTTGGGATTAGTGAGGTGTTGTCACTTAGAGAAAAATCTTGAAGAGGGGACATGTGGTGTCATTGCTTAGTGTGATTTCATCAATGGCATTGTATCATTCACTTGGATTAGTAAAAGAGTACAATACTCAAGTACGGTTGATACTTGAGGTATGGATATAGGATTACTGAACCATGCTAAAAATCAAGTTTGCAATCTCTTTTTCCTTATCTCTTTACTTTAATCACTTTAATTATATTATTGGTTATTATGTTATATGTGTGTAGTGTGATTATTTTCATTATTTGATGTAATTGGTGGAACACCTAATTCACCCTCTCAGGTGTTGTTTTCTTAATCCTAGAACATCAATTTTTACCATACACCACCTCATAAAATAATATTCATTACAATAGTGTTTTTTTATATATTTTTTGGCTTTGTTTTTTTTTTTTTCTAAATATATGTTTCTTTGCCTAATTCCATCCTTCACTTTTATGTTTATTAGATATTGGACTTCATAATTTATTGTAGTTTGCTTTCTACATGGTTATCTTAGTCTCATAACCCATGTCATCGATTTGGTAAGTTAACCTGATTGACATGAGTTTTTTTTCTTTTTTAATTGGTATTTTTTTTCTAATTTCTTTCTTAACTCTGGGTTAATTATGAATTAAGTTTCGTGATTTATTTTGGTTTACTTTCTATGAGGTTATCCCAGTCTCATGACTCGAGTTGTCGGTTTCACGACTTAACCTAGTTAACTCGAGTTTTTTTGTCTTTTTTAATTGATATTATTTTCAATTTCATCCTTTAATATTAGCTTAATTAGGAATTAGGCTTCATGATTTGTTTTGGTTTTTTCTATAAAGTTATCATATTCTCATGACTCGGGTCACATATTTTGTAGGTTAGCCTTAGTAGACTCAAGTCATTTTATTGTATCATATTTATAGATTGAATTTTTTATTTATTTCATCCTTCAACTATGATTTTATTAAGAATTACGCTTCATAATCTATCTCAATTTTCTTTCCATAAGGTTATTATAGTCTCATGACCTGGGTTGCGGGTTTGGCAAGTTAACCGAGGTTAACTCAGGTTATTTTTTTTATTTTATATGATGTTATACCGATCACGACTTTGGTAGGTTAACTCAGGTCATTTTTTCTTTTTTTCTTTTTTTAATTATTTCTTTTTAATTTTATTTTTTAATATTAGATTAATTGGAAATTGAACTTCATAATTTATTTATATTTTCTTTATATGAGGTTATCATAGTCTTATGATCCGGGTTGCAGATTTAACAGGTTAACCCGAGTTGACTTACATCAATCTAATATATTTTTATTTCAACATTTTTTTAAGAAAAAATATTGTTTAGAATTTTTGTGAGTCAAACTAAAACTTTACTGGTCATTCGGGTCATCTTTGGACCTATCAAGTCAATCATGTCACATCGGGTTAAACTCTACACTTTTTTTCCTGCAAGAAAAATGTTAGCAATACATGGATGTTTCTTTTTATGTTGTTAAAAAAAATTGATTTAACCTACAATGTAGTACGGGCCAATGATTTAGTTAATAAAACATTAAAGGATATGGCTAAGTCACTATAGTCACACCTACAAAACATTATTTAAAGGAATAGTTTTGTTTTTTTTTTTAATTCCATCCTCCATTATTGGTGTTTTTTTTTTTTTGGAATCTTGCTTTGTAATTGTTTTGGATTTTCTTTTTATTGGGTTATATACTAGTCTTATGGATTTTATTTTTTTTCTGCTTTGATTTCAACCTTCAGCACTAGATCTATTGGAAGTGGGGATTCATAATTTTTTTATTTGTTTTATATGAATTTATTATCATCTCATGACTTAGATCATAAGTTTAATAGGTTAACCTGGATTGACCTGAGTTGTTTTGTTTTTCTAATTGATTTTTTTTATTTTTTTTCAACATTTGGTTAGTTGAAAATTGAACTTTGTAATTTTTTTAATTTTTTTTATGAGATTATCCCGATCTCATGACTTGAGTTACGAGTTTAATAATTTGACCCGGGTTAACACTGTTTATTTTTCGGATACTTTTTTAATTGAATATTTTTTAAAAAATTGGGATACATATTCTTTTATTTGCTTTTCATAGGGTTAACTCAATCTCATAACCTAGATCATGGGTTTGGCATGTTGACCTGGGTATGACTCTGTTTATTTTTTTGTCCTTTTTTAATTCAGTTCTTTTTTTTTAAAATTTCACCCTCCAACAACCCAATCTTTTTTTTTTCCTTTCTTTTTTCATCTTTCAATATTAGGTTGTTTGGGAATTGAGCTTCGTAATTGTTTTTTAATTTGCTTTCTATGGAGTTCTTGTTGTCTTATGAGTTTTTTTTTTATTTAATTTCAACTTTTAACATTGCATATGTTGGAAATGGGGCTTTGTATTTATTTTCTTTTCTTTTTATAAAGTTATTGCAGTCTCATAACTCAGGTTTAACAAGTTAGTCCAGATTGACTTGGGTAATTTTTTTTTCCTTTTTTGAATTGATTTTTTTTTCAATCTCATTCTTCAAAATTAGATTGGTTGGAAATCAGGCTTCATAATTTTTTTATTTTTTTCTATTAGGTTATCCCAATCTCATAATCTGAGTTGCGGGTTCGGTAGGTAGACCCGGGTTGACTCGAGCATTTTTTTATCTTTTTTTCATCTTTTAACATTAGGTTGATTAAGAATTTGCTTTCATAATTTATTTTGATTTATTTTTTATAAAGTTATCATGTTCTCATGACCAAAGTCGTAGACTTGACAGGTTAATCAATGTTAATCTAATATGGTGTAGTTTCAATATTTTAAAACAATATCATCTAATATATTATCATATCAATATTTAAAAAAATATATATATTGTTTCATATACATTATATTTTGAGTTTATGATTAAAAAAATTATTAAATGTTAGCAATGCTTGGATAATTTTCTTTACTTTAAAAAAAATAATCCAACACACAACATGATGCGGGCTAATAATCTAGTAGTTTTTATAAATTATGTAAGAAAGCTCATGCAATATTGAAATCATGGTTCTACCGCAACGTTGCGAGGCATAATGACTAGGTGCTTGTTTGGGAGTGCATTTTTAATTGTGTTTGGATGTGTTTTAAAAGAGCATTTTCCTTGAAAAGGCATCAAACTAGTGTTTTTTTAGTGCTTTTCAATTATTTTGATATGTTGATATTAAAAATAAAAAAAAATATTTTGATATATTTTCAAATAAAAAAAACTTTTAAAACCGATTTATATCACAATACCAAACACATAATGAATGCTAATGTAAAACTCTTGAATATTGTTCTCAAACAAAAAAAAACAATATTTATTGAGTATTAATTAAATCAATTCCAGAATGAAGCCATGCATAATTTATTGATTTATATCATTCACCATGTACATCATTCACTATTTATTAATTTGTTGACCATGTTTCAAAAGAAAAGGTTTGTTTTTAAGATCTAACTGAGTTTTTATTTTAAAAATAATTTTGGATCTTGTTAATATAAAAAAAATAAAAAAATATTATTTTAATATATTTTTAAATAAAAATTATTAAAAATAAAAATCTTTGCCAAATTGTAGACATGCACCCATACAGCTGGTGTTAAGAGTGGACTCTAGGGACCGCCCATGCTTATCCTAGACATGGCCACAAGACGTGCCCCACAAAATGAGATTACAGACTTCATCAATCACCAAATCCAAAGCAACCCAAATGAGAGGTGCTAGACAAGACAGTCTAACATTTAAGTACCCTTTCGTCATCATCTCTCATTTTTATAATTTTTTGTAACAGTAAATATGATGTCTGCTTCCCTTAAAAGGTAAGTGAGGTTTTAATTTCGCATAAAGTAGAGGTTGGATTGTCGCCAATTTGATGAACTGATTAGTCAAATCAAATCATCTCAACTCGGGATTAAGCAACAGCCCACCTTAAACAATTCCCACGTTACATTACCCAAAACATGCCAAGCTAGTGCAGATCATATCAAAGAAGAGTACAATATTAAGAATATCAGACGGCAAGAGCCCTCCACTGCCATCATAAATGGAGCATAATTAATTAAACATGTGTCCTTAATAACACCACCACCACCACCTTGTTGTCCGCAGTCTTATAGAAAGAACCACTAGAATCTCGTACTTTTGTGTCCATGGCAGTAAATATAGACAACTTCGTAATTCAAAATCTAATTAAAATAATGGACTCTGATCATTGAAAAAGGTCATGAAATAATGCAATGCAAGATTCCTAAAATCAGCTTCTGTCTTTACAAGTTCTAAGAACTAACTAAACTAAACAAAGTACTGGATAGAAGCTAATGAGATATGTTAGAATAATATGTAACCGCCCCATTCCCTGTTACACCCACTTTTTGCTCCTTTCCCTCAGACAGAAGATTAAGAAGAATCTCTCCTCTCTTCTCTCGTTGTCTCTCTATTCACTACAAATCTCTCGAGACTGAGCTGAAGGGACATTGGATCCTGAAATTAAAATCCTGTAGCGTCACTACCTGGGAATTCCAGAAAACAATGTTTCAGGTTTTTGAATTGTCTTAATTATTACCTGAAGAAAAGAAAGAAGTGATTGATTACTTAATATTCATGATGCCCAGCAAACCTTGAAAGAAAAAAATGGAATCCCACATGCCAAAATAACTGGCCAAAACAACAAAACAAGATTAGTAAATGATGATGAAGAACCGAAATTCGATCAAATAACCGAGAATAAATTTTCCCTTAATTTGGATCAAATCTCTCCCATGCTTTACTCAACAAAGTGATAAGATCGTCATTAATTAAAACTAGAAACAAAAATCAGAAAACTTGAAAACAAAATATGGAGAATTAAAGAAAGAGATGAACAACTAATACCATCCCTGCTCATGATCTCTCTACCTAGCTAACAATTATTATCATCATCAAAAACAACAACAGTCCCTGATAAAATTTTAAGAAGATGAGGAAGACCCATTAGTCCCAACATGTACTCCAACATGACTCTCATTCTCAAAGTGGTGATGGTTGTGGTGATGGTTCAAGCCTTCACTGCTGTTATTGTTGTCGTTGGTAATGTTCTTGTTGGTCTCATTGTTGCTGTTGTCGGAGTTTTCAAGATTATTGCTCCTAAGAATATCATTATTATTCCCATTAAGGTGTTCTTTCTTACCCAAGCTGTTCTTGTTGTTATGCATCCAAACTTTCAACACACCTCTGTCAACCCCAACTTCATTGCAAAACTCTTGAACCAAATCTTCATCTCTTTTTTGCATCTTCCATCCAACCCTCTCTGCAAACTGATACATTCTCTCTTTCTGGCTCTGGCTGAACTTTGTCCTAAATCGCTTACGCGGCGAAGAACCAACTGGAGGAGGAACATTTATATTCGCATTCTCATTCAAACCCGATACGCCACCAGAGAGTGCTAGCAACATGTGAGGAGCTGAAGGGTAGTAAGAGGATGAGATCGGAGGAGGAGAAGCTGAGTTGGGGCTTCCATTGTGCAGGGGTTGAGCTTGTGGTGGTGGGAGTGGGTGGTGACGGTGATGAGATTGGTACTGAATGGTTGTTGTAGTGGCGGTGTGAGGAGGGGAATCTTCAGGTTCACGACGGTGGAAATTACGATGGCAGCCACAAGCAGCACATTTTAAAGAAGTGGGGTTTGTGTGAGTGGCTGTTGGAGAAGACATGAATTCTCCACAGCCATCTAGAGCATGGCCACCTATGGTCGCGGCGTGGTTCTTGAGGCATTCTTTGTAGGCTATGACTATTGGAGATGGTGAGAAGTGGTGGTGGTGGTGGTGGTGTGGAGAGTGGCGTTTGAGGACACCGTTGGTGAAAGACAAAGGCTTTGTGTCATGGATCCGGGCTGGTGTTTCAGTGTATGCTTCTGGGGATTTTGGAGTTGGAGTGTTTGTGTTATTGTTGTTGGTGGGGGTGGTTGTTGTTGTTGTCATGTCCATGGCTCAAACATTTAAGTGTTAAAAAATAAATGAAAATAATTTGTGAAGATGTGAAGGGGGTTTATAAAGATTGGTTTTTTTTTTTTTTTGGGTGGTGGCGTTAGGGGAAATTATTGATGGGATTGTTTTCTAGTAAGGAAGGGGTTATGGAGATTTTGGGGGAGAAAGGGAGCTAAAGCGAAGGACGATGATGATGATGAGGAGGAGGAGGAAGAGGAGCAATGACTGTTGATAAATAAAAATCTGGGTTTTGTGGT
>Ga0325404_1001762_pt1 | contig 22990 bp, 9 predicted proteins | sample PopdelMetagenome_18_FD_205664 | JGI IMG/M metagenome (GOLD analysis project Ga0325404, IMG submission 205664) | Populus deltoides microbial communities from Bellville, Georgia, United States - Xylem-Control-R1 | ecosystem: Host-associated > Plants > Phyllosphere > Stem > Wood/Secondary xylem...
TTTAGCAAACTATGCGATTTTTCAAAAAAATAAAATCCATATATGTATATATTAATATGGTTAACCAAGGAAGGTTGCTTGTTGGAAACATGATGCAATGACACTGTCACCTTACCATATCCATTAATAACCAAATGCATTGCATCTTTTTATGTTTGGAAGTTTTCCAAAATGTGTCTGCACCCACAATAAAAAAAAATAAAAAAAAAAAAAAAACAGAAGAAGAAGAAGAAGGAGCGAGTTTCTTACATGGCATGCGGACCATAATAATTTCCACATGGCAGCTCCAGAATGTGTATGGACATAGAGGAGGGCCCCACTCTTCTTCCAGCCAATCAAGTGGAGGGAGGGAGGGAAGGGGCCGGAATATTTTTTCCCATATGAGGCACCTATCTTCACATTTATGTGTGCAGTTGTGTGGGTGGATTTATTTTATTGCGAGCTGAGGATAGTGCTGATAAATGAATGGTTGTTTGTCTTGAATGTGTGAAAAGAAAACTGAGAAAAAGCAACTTGAGGTTCTTGTCATCTATTGCCAGCTCCCTGTTTCCTCTCTCTCTCTCTCTCTCTCTCTATCTCTCAATCAATTGGGTTAGAGTATGATCTTGATCTTCTTCTTTTCTTTTTCACTGACTTCTCCAAGTTAATATTCAGAGCAATTCTGTGTTTCATCAAGGCATTTTTTTCTTGGCATAACCTAGTTAGAAGCAGCATAGCAGAAAAACTGAGTCATGGATGGTTCTCCATCTAGAAAATTGGACTCTAATGTTTCGGAACACACCCAAGAAATTCAGACATCCAAAAGAAGGTAGGTTGGTGCTCATTTTTCTTGCTTTTGTTTTCTTTTACACTCTTGTTAAGTATAGTTTCATTTTGAAAAGCTAGCTAGTTGATTGAGAGGCATGTTTCTGCCAAGTCTTCTCCTTTATGTGCCCAAAAAATCATTCTTGAAACATCGAGCTCATTTTGTAGGAAGGTGGTTGAGAAGACAGTTGTTAGAGTGAGGATTGGAAAAAATGCTGGGAAATTAAAGAATGAAGGACCGCCTTCTGATTTCTGGTCTTGGAGGAAATATGGGCAAAAGCCTATTAAAGGATCTCCTCATCCAAGGTTTATCATCTTCTTTCATTTTGGATCAAGTCTCTTTTCTCCTCACTATATATCTTAATTCATGGTTTAACACCCCCCCCCCCCCTTCTTAAAATTACAGTAGATCATACTTCTTTTCTAAGGTTACTTTATCAGCTGACATTTTGGAGTTGGAAAGTGAACCCCCCACCCCCCTGGATCCACTGGATTTTGTGTAAATGTTCCAAAAGACTGCCTTTTTCTGTCACTGTAATTTCTCCATGATTATTTTCCCTGTACAAAACAAGAGTACTTATCAGCTGTCATTGGTTTTCCTGCCATGCAGGGGCTATTACAGGTGCAGTACATCAAAGGGCTGTTCAGCCAAGAAACAAGTGGAGAGATGCAGGACAGATGCTTCAGTACTCATCATCACTTACACCTCAAATCACAACCATCCAGGTCCGGATCTCCACGAATCCAGCCTGAACCAACAGTCAAAAGATCCCAAAACCCCTCCGACTGGTCATGTAGATCATCCCACAACTCCCAAACAAGAAAAGCCAGAAGAAGAAACAGAAGAAGAGCATGGCCACCCCATTGTGCCAAGCGCTGATGAAAATGCCAGTGAAGGTAACAGTTTTCACTACTTACAATCCCCAATAAGAATTTCTCAAGATATCATGATCAGCCAAGAAGCAGATCCTTTCGCTGAGAACCCAGAGAAAAGTCATGATACATTGGGTATTGTCTTGGATGAGGAGCCCATCAGTTGCTCCAGACTGATGACATTTTCAGCACCCAAACCAGAAGAGAACAACGACTTCTTTGATGAACTAGAAGAGCTACCCCACATCTTCGTCTTTCACTAGCTTCACGAGGGGCAGTTTTTTCGATGAAAGGATTCCTGTTGTCCCTTCTTGATTCTAGTTTTTTTTTTCTTGGCCTCTCGGGGCATCCTGCCTTGAAAAATGTTATTAAAATGTCCATGTATAGGGCACTGCTAGGAGTAGTTGTTACTTGTAGTTTCTCTTCTTTACTTTCACCAAACGAGTAAAGTGGTACTAAAGTTGCGCACACTAACAGAAGGTAGTGGAGAGATACATCATCTTTTATCAGGTTTCTTGAGATTGAGACTATATGCTCTTTGATAGACGAGAAACCCACATTTTTCAGAGTGGAAGAGGAGAGAGTTGTGAGCATATTTCTGTGTTTTAAATTAAAGAAGGCACGAGGTTCACAAGTGAGTGCTCAGAGATCTTTTATGAGATAAGGGTCTCTCTCTCTCTCTCTCTCTCTCTCTCAATTTGCTTTTTGGGGTGAGTGGTTGCTTTGGTGAAAGAGATGTTTGGCCTTTTTGGAAGTAACTTACTGTTCAGCTTGATTGAGGAATACCAGCCAGCATCGCTCTTTTTAAAAAAAAATAATGGTGCTTTGTGTTTTCGGGCGTGTCAGCTGTTGTAGATCCTGCTGGTAGACAAGGCCAAGCCTTCAGATACATGTCTTTTGCCGGGGAAAGGAGTGGCATAAGCCTCCAAAAACGCCTAAACTTGTCAAATATTATCATACCTCATTTAGTACTCGTGGAGGCAAGTCATTTACACCAGGAAAAAGCCAGAGGGACGTAATGTGCATCAATAATTGGGGTATTTTATATCATGATTGCTGTTGCGAATAAAAGTTTAATGTAATTATTGTCGGGAATAATAACTGTTTTAGAAACTACATACCTCACAATTTAATTAACTTATATAAAAAATTAACTAAAATTTTTATAAAGATTTAATAGATAAAAAATGAGATTTGAAATTCAATAACTAAGAAAGAATGGGTTATCGGACTTTTATTTTTGAAATATTCAGTATTATTAAAAAAATCTTGATAAAATAATTTTAATTATATATTGAAATACCACTGAACGTAATTGTAATTTGTTATGGTTTTGTTCGAAGTTAATTTATGGTTAATTATGATCTCTTTTGATATTCTTTCAATGTGTAGTTGAATCGTTTCATTGAGATCTTTCTAACGATATCAAATACGTCGAAAATAGTCTCGGTATGTCCTCGATGACCTTTTTTTTATTTTTTTTTCTTCTTTTTTTTTTCTCTCTTGCCACTTCACCTTACATGCTCTTTTTTTTTTGCTATTAAAAAAATCTCGATAAAATGATTTTAATCACACCTTGAAAGACTAGTAAACGTAATTGTAATTTGTTAGGATTTTGTTCGGAATTAATTTAAGGTTAATTACAACCGCCTTTGGTATTAGTTGAATCCTTTTATCGAGATCTTTGTAACAGTATTGGATGTATCGAAAATAGTCTTGATGTGTCCTTGGTAACCTATTCTTTTTTATTTTTTTTCTTCCCTCATTTTTTTCTCTTGCCGCTTCACCTTATTTGCTTTTTTTTTCTTGGCTATTAGACCTTTAATCCTATATTTTAACCATTGGATATTTGTAAAATATTTGATTGATTTTGTTGAGGTTAATTAATTTGAAAAAAAAAAAAAGATATTTTAAGGCATTTACTAAAACAACTGATATTTTGAATAGCAGTTATATAGAAAAATATATCAAAATATATTCTGAGACAAGATCACTATTCCAAATAATAGTTGTGTATAAAAATAATATTTGAAAATGTAATTGTGTTCATATTGAATTAATTTTCAAATACTTTTTGAACATGTATTATTTTCTCAAAAAAAATTTTAAAATAAACTACGCTATTTTTTTAAAAACAAATCCCAATAATTAACCTGGAAAATTTTTATGTCCAAGGCCAGGCGATATGCCGCACCAATTATTATCATTATTTTTTAATGCGAGCCCGTGTAAAGAACTAAGAAAAAAAATTTGTTTATCCAATGAAAAAGGAAAACCTGGAACGCTTAGAGCACAGCACAATTGATAATATTAGATTATTCTACAGTTTTTTTTTTTTTTCATTGTAGATGGTGATGATTTTTGAGATAATTACCAAAATACTCCTACAAAAAAATTTGTATTCTAAATAACTCATCAAAATATTAATTTATATCTATAAAACCTCAAAACAAGATTTTCGAATAAAAAATTAAAATCTGAACTTATTTTATTAACTGCAGATACAATCTATATGATATGATTTGCTTTAAAGGAAAAGGAAAATTGTTGTATCATATATTATGTGTAGTTTAGGGTAAAACATGTAATTGTACACATGATACAAATATTTGTAGACATAAAGATGTATAATACTATAGATATAATAATATGGATGTCTATATAATATAAAATACATTTGGAGTTAGTATCGTACGCTTAAAATTAGTTTTTTTTAATGTTTTTGAATTATTTTAATATACTAATGTAGAAGATAAATTTTAAAAAATATATTATTTTAATATATTTTTGAACAAAAAATACTTTAAAACCCAACTTTTTTCTCGTAGTCAGAACTTAATCTATCTAGATTTTTTTTTTTTTTTGTTAAGAAGATACAAAATATTAGATGGATTCTTCTGATAAAAGATTTTCTTAAAGGAGGTTAAGGTAATTATACCATTATTTCATTAAATTTGGAGGCAAAAAGCAACCATTTTGGTTTTCCTTTTGTCTGTAAACAGCTTTCAGTTGAAACACAAGCCGCAATTTATAAATGAACTTTATACCATATAAGACTAATCCGAACTCGAGGAGCCTAGTTGAAGTACAAAATAATTTGTAATGGAATGCCTCTACTCCAGCTGACCTACACAGTAAGACATCAAAATTCATATTCAGGCTCGTAGGTTTACTTTCTCGCATTTTCTCCTCTGCCTACCTTCTTTTAGCCTCCATCTTCCATGGTTTCTAGTACCACCATAAAATAAAAATACAACCCGCTTCATTGTTGCAGAAATGTGCAGCACGATTCAAGAGCTTTGACATGGTGCCCTAGGCAGCGAGTGAAGAGGCAAGGAAAAAAAAGGTACAGTTTTAAAACTGCCCCCAAATTACATTGCCTCTGCCTTGTGTTTTTGTTGTAATATGATTGAAGGCGATAAACATTGAAACTGTAAACATAGTAACAGCGAGACTGAAAATTATTCAACTTTTGAGGACTATCTTGAAAATTGCTATATAATTCGGGGGCATGAGTAGTTTACTAAATAACCAACTGAAAGAATTTGTTGGATTACTAGCTGTGCCTCGCTGCTGAATAAGCACGACTCCACATCCAAGACACTGCTCATCAAATTGGTCCTTGCAAACTCAGCACCGTGAGCGAGAATCTAGAGGTAAAGTTGGTCTGAACTCAACTGTAAGCTCTCTAGCGAAAGCAGCACCATTCATTTACAATAACAATGATGCTGAATAAAAATGGTGATGAAGATCCTAGGGAATAGATGCACTTATCCGTTCAATCTCTTTCTCAGGCTTTAGTTCAACTAAAACTCGCCCAGGATGTAAAAGATTATGAGAGAGTGTGTGGGGAGAAAGGCTCTGCCTGAACTAACAGCAAAACATGTTCTATGATTCCCTAGCGCATGGATATCAATATGCTTGATCATTAAATGCTAGATGGGTCATTGTTGATCTGCCGCAGCTGCCAGTGGCTGGAGAGCCTTGAGAGGATTCAAGATAACACCATCAATAAGCCCGTAGTCCTTGGCTTCTTTCGCACTCATGAAGTAATCACGATCTGTATCCTGGTTGATCTTCTCAAGACTTTGACCAGTGTGGTAGGCGAGATACCCATTTAGGTTTGCCTTGTGATGCAACATTTCATTTGCCTGAAAATTATGCCAATGTTATAAGAGATGTTCAGACCAAAGACAAGTGGTTTCAATGATATGAGAAACTGTGCCAGGAACCAATAGGTCCCATACCGCGACATGAACTCATTTCGGATCAAATCTAGTTCATCTCTGGGACACATGTACGACTATAAATCAGAAGCACTATGGATATATCAGTTAAAGATAAATAATATAAAGGCTTCACAAACAAATACAAGTTTGGGAGAAAAAGGATGGCATACCTGGATATCTATGTCAGATTGCCCACCTTGAGCTCCACCAAGAGGCTGATGGATCATTATCCTTGAATTCGGCAAGCTGTATCTTTTTCCTTCAGTCACATAGTAAAAGAGAAACATATTCAGTAAATTTTGAAGCAGCAACCACAGATTGGAACTTTAAGTCAACAAGTCAATGGAGCATTTTACCTTTGGTCCCAGCACTAAGCAGAAAAGCCCCCATACTGTTTAACCAAAAAAAGGAGATCAAACGACATAAGACAGAGTGTTAGCAATGGAAAATATTCAAGAATCCTGAGTGAAAATTAAATGGTATTGTCAAGGGCATATTTTTTCCCTTTCCCACCATTTCATAGAATTTAAATTTAAAATTAATTTGGAAAATATTCAAGAATCCTGAGTGAAAATTAAATGGTATTGTCAAGGGCATATTTTTTCCCTTTCCCACCATTTCATAGAATCAAGAATCCTGAGTGAAAATTAAATGGTAATGTCAAGGGCATATTTTTTCCCTTTCCCACCATTTCATAGAATTTAAATTTAAAAATAATTTGGAAAATATTCAAGAATCCTGAGTGAAAATTAAATGGTATTGTCAAGGGCATATTTTTTCCCTTTCCCACCATTTCATAGAATCAAGAATCCTGAGTGAAAATTAAATGGTATTGTCAAGGGCATATTTTTTTCCCTTTCCCACCATTTCATAGAATTTAAATTTAAAATAATTTTTTTTACATGCAACACAGAATGTTAGTGGTTCCATAAGCACTCTGTTCATAATGTGTCTGGAGAAAGATCAGGTAGATAGTTTAGTATACCGAGTCCTCGGCCTGTAAGAGGAAGTATGGCAGAAGTTTTGACAATTATTGGTAGACCTTAATTGGGAAAAAATGCAGCATAGAATTCAAAGGAAAAGACTTCATATATGCTGGGAAGTCACATATACTTCATGGAATCCCTACGAGGATACACTACAACTCTAAGGATATAGAGGATAATCATCCAAAAGACAACCACATACAACACTCATACACAGGACAAGCAATAGCAGAAATATTTACCAGGCCTTAAGGAATATTGGCTTTAATTTGTGTCATGGAAAAAGGTGGGTTCTGAGATCCTAGATAAATTCAGTTTCTAAAGTTTTATTACTGAGACGATACATTTAAGTTATTCCCATGGTAAAATTACAGAAAAAACAGCTCACCACATGCATCTTCTGAGACGGTACAGATATAATTCTTTGATCATCAACTGACATTCCATATAATTCACTGAAACATATTTCTCCCATCCTAAAACTTAGGCAAGCCTGACAAATCTACATCATATAGAATCCTTTGAAGTTTCAAAACTAATGCTGTTCGACTCGTAAAGGAGCAATGTTGGAAATGTTAAATCCAACCCATGACAGAAAAAGCTACTTTTTCATAATTCAATTAAGCTCCTGTTAATAAAACATAGTTCTTCTAATAGTTGATGAATAAATGAGGCAATACATTAGTCTATAATGATTCACTGTGCAACTAAGGTTTAGGTATAAGGAAAAATATAGTAAGAACTCAGTCTATAATGATTCATTGAGCAACTAAGGTATAGGTAACAGTAAAAATATAGTAGATATTATAAATCAGTGATTCGTGTAGCAGTTAAGGTATAAATGACAAGAAAGAAAACAGGGAACTAGTAAATCTTGTACCTAGCTGCCAGTCCAACACAGACAGTGGAGACATCAGGTCGGATGTGCCTCATTGTGTCAAATATTGCCATGCCTAAGAAAAAAGAAGCACAGAAAAAAGGCACAGAGAGAGAGAGAGAGAGAGAGAGAGAGAGAGAGAGAGAGAGATAGTAAGCCTCCAAACAAGTAAAAACAACATTACTTCACATGCTCAGGAAACTGGAAAAAGGTAACAAATAAAAGGAGATTTCAATCTGAAAAGGAATTACCAGCTGTAACTGATCCTCCGGGAGAATTCACATACATAACAATATCCTGCTTGGAAGAAAAAGCAATCCCTGGTTAGTAAACTGCTTGCCTCAATTCTTCGTATAATCAAGGACAGTGTTAAAACAGGTTCATTTTGTCTCGTGTTTGTGCATGTGTTATAGTCATGGACTTGACTAAAATCTGTTAATAATGGAAGGATGAAATCATTAACTTTAATGCTGTTAGGGGGCTCAGAAGCAAACGCAAATTGAAATGAAGTTGACAATGACCGATAAGATACCAGCCAGCCACAACGAAAAGTCACCAAACTCACTTTGTTAGGATCAACAGCATCGAGATAGAGAAGCTGAGCAACAATAATGTTTGCCATGTCATCATCAACAGCTCCACCACAGCGTATAATTCTCTAGGAATTTTAACAACACTAAGATCAAATCTCATATAAAAACAGCCAAGCATTCAATGATAGATGATAAGCAAGAAGAGAAAGAAAGATGATTGATGCATTCACTTACATGTTGAAAAAGTTGACTGATAACACTCTGGAACCGTTCATGCACCATTGGAGGTGGTCCTTGCCCTTGAGCTCCATTTGCATAGGCAGGGAAGAAGGGCGAAGAAGGAATTTGCAAATCTTCCCTACAAAACCAATTCCACATTTTCTTCTCCATTTATTAGCACATCAAGCAAATAAACACAGCAAGTTAAAAGGGGTAAATCCTACCCACCTCATAGACCAAATCCCCTGCCGCAAACTTCTCTCAGGTGCCCAAAACTCACCAGAGTAAACAGCCTTCACTGAAGACGTCTGGATTGCCTTTCTATCACTACCTAACTTTCTCAATTTGCTGCAGTACATGTAGAAAACGAGGACATTTGAATTTCTTGAGTAAGTAAGCACGGCACACATGGAACATTTTTCAAATGCAAGAGGTAAATTCTAGCTTACTAATAGCAATTATCCATTCTAAAAAAAAAAAGATTATTCAAAGTATTTCAATCGAGCTTAAATCCAACCTGCAATTAAAAACTTACTTTTATAAAAAGCAAAAAAAAAAAAAGATAGTTCCAATACGGGTTTAGCATCCAATAAAACAAAAAAATAGTTCAAAGATTCAATTTTTTTTCCTTTATTACTCTTCAGTTAATCCAGAAACACTGATAATAATAATAGTAATGGTAAAACCATCGGGTAACTGGCAAACATCCGTGTCTCAATTCTGGAAAAAACAAAATTAGTAAAAAAAGACAATGGTTGACCTGTAACGGAGAGGGTGAAAAGGGAAAGAAAATTGGTTGGCATTGGGAGCGGAGCCGAGTGAAGGGTTAGGAGAGAAGAGAAGAGAGGTAGACGTGGAGAGGCATGAGTGTGCCATTTTTTTAGCTTTGTGTAAAGTGAGTGCTAGATGGAAGCCCCTTTGAGTTAGCTAAGTATTATTAGCGCCTTTATCCTATAAAAGTTTAGGGCTCGAGGAGGACGATGCTGCGGTAGATGGAATTGAATTGGTAGAGTGTGTTCGAGAGGAGAGAGATGTTTATCCTTGGTCGTTGGTGGCGGATGACCAAAAAAGAGGATTTCTCTTGCTGGTGTGCAAATGTGAGAAGTTTTTACTTTTTTTTTCCTTTCTCAAGTTTTCTTTTGTTTTGCTGGAAGCCCAACCCCAGCAGACTCTCCATAGATCATGAAAACAACAACAATAATAAAAATTATAATTATTAAAACTCAAACCTTATTTTAATATAAAACTAGATTCTGTATAAATCAAAATATTTTTTTAAGTAAAGAACGATTCATAACTCAAGTCATAATCCTGTAAAAATTTATAATAAATAGTAAATGAAAGAAAATTTTTTAAATAAGCTTCAATGTATAAAGAAAGAAAAAAATATGAAAAAGTTTTAGTATAAACCCAAATGAAACTAATAACGTTACCAAGAGATGCTAATAAACTTATAAATAAAATAAAATATGAAAATGCAAAATGAATATACATGGAACGACAAAATGGTACCTAATACTTTCTTGAGAAATTAATTAGGTTCATGTAAGAATGACACTAGAAAATTTGAATTTTTAGTGTAAAATTATTTATTAACTAGTTTTATGCTAACTTGCATAAATCTCAATTTGATCGTTAAATCATCATGAAATTTTACAAAGAATCTCCTAACATATTGTTTTATCTTTGGGTAAATTTTAGGACAATTAGTGTTTGGGAAAGTCATAAGAAACTCTTAGCAATTGGGCAAAAAAGTAAAATAGAAACTCGTTAATGACATTTTTATAAATAAAATGAAAGATTGAGAAATTCAATTCTTCTTCCTCTATATATTGTTGGTTAGAATTTTTAAAGAGAGGGAGGAAGAGAAAAGAGAAATCGGAGATTTACACATCAAAAATCTTAGGATGATTCAAGAGTTAAGGCTTCAATTAAAGAGTGGGTGAGGATTTAAGTGCACTAACTGAAAAAATAAGAGAGAATCAAGAAAGAGAAAAAGAAAACAAGAGAGAGAAGCAGTAGCAAAAAAGGAAAAAGAAAGAGGAAGAGCAAAAAATATTCAACTGTTTAGCATTCAAAATTCATTTTATTACCGGGTAAGGAGTTTTAAACCTAACTCTATAAGTTCAATAGAAAAAAAAATTGATGCCAAATTTGTGAATTTTGGCTTAGGGCTCATGATAGGAATTCGAGGGAAATGTAAAGTTTATTGTGATGATAGAGATTAATATAGAGTAGATTATAATTGAAGGGAAATTAGAAAGAAATCATGAAGGAAAAATCATATCGTTCTATAGAACCTATAGAGTCGACCAAGAGGGAACAAATTAATATATGATGGAATTGTGTTAGATTAATGTAAGGGAAGATTTTTTTATTAAGAATTGAAAATAGATCATGGTATTAAAATAGGTTGTGGTTTCGACCATTAAGGGAAAGAAAATGCAAAATATGAAATTTTATGAATTTCTTAATCGTTGTATGAAATTGTTGTGTAAGGAGTTGTTGATGATGATTCAAAATTTAAGTGAAATTCTTATATTAGTTTAAGATGTTGTAAAATTGTGGTACATGAGAGGTCATAAGATCTATTTAACATTGGAGGACTGCAGCTAAAGCACATGCATCAGGTAGATGTTCTACACTTGAACACTTTTAGAAATTTATAGATTTATTGACTGCAATTTCATTAAATGTGTATCATTTCTTGTAAATCTAAATTATGCAAAAAAAAAAAAATTATACTAATTGAGGTTGGTGGTGTCTATATCTAGACAACCATGATATTTGTTTAGATTAGTTGAGGCTAGTGACATTTGTGACTAGACGATCATGATATTTGTTTAAACTAACTAAAGCTAGTGGCGTCTGTGTTCAAATGATCAAGCAACTGAGATAGTATATTAGACTAGCTGAAGGTAATGGCGTTTGTATTCATGCGACCGATATAATAGATTAGACTAAGTGAAGCTAGTGGCATCTGTTTGACAAATGACTGAGACATTTAATCTTTATATGCTTTTAAGAATAAATATGTGATCTGTAAAATTCTCAAAGTTGATTTTGAAAGAAATTAAATAATGAATTTGTATTTAAATTTATTCAAGTTGTTGTTTAAATTTTATAAAATAATGAATGATTTAAATTATCATGTCCTTCACATACTCGAGTAGAGCAAAATATATATTTAATGTCCTTCTTGTCTTTACTAATGGAACTTTCTAAAATATATCTTATTAATGTATTTTGGTTGTACTTATGATGATACTTGTATAAATGGAAGAATTTAAGATGTAATTTAATTTCATCTTTGTTTGATTAAGATAGAAGTTTAAATATATTAGTAAATCTTTAATTATTATATGTATTTCCTTTAATTATTTCGTTTCTTTAAATTACATGAAGGTGTGTGATAATCTAATATAATTCAATTTTAAAATTCTACTATAGTCTTTTTTTATTATGGTGATGTGAATGAAAAGAATATGTGGTTGACTTGGTTGAATAAAAAAGATAAGGTCCAAAAAGGTTAGATTGTGCTTGAGAAAGTATTATATTGCAGGTTATATTGTCGATAACTTGGTATCTTGAATTCATGAGGAAACTCTGTCAAAATTTGGGTAGCAAATATATTTTTTTTAAAATTATCTTATTTTTGACATTATTGAAAAAGACATTAATTAGAAATTGCATCTATAAATTGAGGATGTTACAGATCCAACTGGATTCAATAAGTTCACTTTATTAAATCATATGATAATAAAAAGGCAATCGTGATAAATCATCTAAATTTAAAAAAAAAATCATTCATAATAACACTTGCCAATATTCTGAAAAGATTTCCAATAACCTTACTGTAAAGTAAAAATTAAATGTAATTTAATAAAATAATATATAATACACATTTTTAATTAATCTAAGGATATATAAAAAAAAATATACCAATCAACAAAATATTGGAGAATGAAATTGAAAAAAAATATTAATTTTTTTAAAAAGATTAAAAAAATTTTTAGTCAACTCGGGTTAACTAACCTTGCATACAACTCGAGTCATAAAAACAATGAATGATGAAATATCTTAATAAAAATTAAATAAAAAAATCATAAAGATTAATTCCTAACCAATTTAATGTTGAATGAAGAAATTGAAAAAAATAATGCAATTAAAAAAAAAGAAGAAAAAACCTGAGTCTACTAGGTTAGCTTGCCAAATCCACAACTTGAGTCGTGAGAACAGAATAACCTGGTAGAAATTCCTATCCCCAACCAAAAAAATATAGAATGATAAAATTAAAAAAAATTAATTAACAAAAAGAAGCTAAAAAAATAACTCAAGTAAACACAAGTAAACTCACATGTGACCTAGAGCATGAAACCGGGATAGCCTCATAGAAAGAAAACAAAAAAAAAAGTACGAAACTGAATTCCCAACAAAACCAATATTAAAGGATAAAATTAAAAATAAATATGGCTAAAAATACCAATCAAAGAAATCGAGAAAAAATTTGATGTAAAAATATTATATGTTCACTTTGCTTTTTTAGAGAAAGTAAGGCACAAAATCAAAGAGGGGAGAAAAACAGAGGGAAAAAAAAATAGAAAAAAGAATGGTTTGCTAGAGATTCTCTATAAACATGGTCCATTGGTGAAGAAAGCTTATTAAGATGATTCCAACAGCATCAAGAAATGACACATCTAAAAGGAGTTGTTGGGCACAACATCTGCCGTTAAAGGGCAACAACCTCCTTTACATGCTGGCGCATGTGGTACACGTGTCAATAATTTTTTTTATTTTCGTTCAAATCAACACTCGATTTGAAAAATTTCTAATTTAATCCCTAAAGTTTTAATTATTTTAAATCAATAAAATTGAATCTTGTTTTGCCAAACTAAGTGTCAAATTTATTTCTCAACACTATGAGAATTTTATATTAAGCAAACCATTGGATTCAATCTCAAATCAATTCAATATGAAAATGATAACAAAATTTAAAAAAATTTTAAGTTAGATAAAAAAAGAAAAAAAAATTGCTTTAAATGTTATGCCATGTAGCCAAAGGAAGAGTGTTTTTTAGTGTTCCTCGATAAGACTTTATCTCGGAAGAGAACTATCAAAATCTTTTTTTTTTTTTTTGTTTCAGAAATATTTACCTAAGAGTAATAATAATAATAAAAAAGATAAAATATTCACTTGAAATTTACTAAAAACATAAAATAGAATATTTTTTTACAAAATTTTAACTTCCTATTAGTTAAGACCCACTTTAAAAAAAAAAACGTACAAAAAAAATATTTCATAACCCATAAAAAAATAATAAAAACATCTCCATTTAATTTTTTTTCTATAATATAATAAAATAATCTCTCTCCTAAAAATAGAATCGCATTAGTTAGCGATCACCATTAAAATTCTCGTCTTCTTTGGGAAAAAGAAATTTCTCTCTACTCCAATTGCATCGGAAGGACTTCACCATCAAATGGGCCATGGAAAATCCGCTTGGTTCAACAAAAGAATATTTCGCCCTCAAGTAGTGGGACTTAAAAAGGTGGAGGAATTAATCAGTAACATCAATTTCATTATATTGAACGCTCTGAGTAGCATCGTTTGCTTTCAATTGAAGACAAATTTCTATTAATCAATCCTTAAGCTATAGATGACAGCAGATGAACCACACATATCTGTATAATCATCCCTCTACACTGGAAAAAAAAAATGCCCCCTTGTTATGTATTGACATGAGCTGTGCAGAAACTTCTTTAGCATCAGCAGTTGGTTTTAGGATGCCTCTTGCTCCATTGCCTTGTAGCACTGTAGACTGCAAAGCGGGAGCTTTGACTTGGAATCTCGATACTTGTACGGGTTAGTACAAGAAGGGCCTGCGCACTTCTCTCTTGGGGGAGGATAGCTGCATATGCAGAAGAGAGAAAACTATCAGTAAACTATCGTTGACATAAGTTTGACCTGGTAATTTGGTGTTCTAGCATGAATTTTAAATTTGCAGAAGAAAATAAAACCTGTAGGGTTTAGAGTCGAAAATACTAGGGAGACCCATATCCTTGGGAAATGTCACAACAGTCCCTGTAGGACCCATGACCCATCTGATGGTGCTCGACATCTGGGCGTTGACAGCCTTCTCCTGAACATGAAAATGTGAGAAATCTTATTGCAGCTTTATATCAAGACAAAGCAGGAAGTTTATCAGACAACTGATAATACCTGTGCCAATTCTTCCAGACGCTTCTTCATTTTCTCTTCTCGCTTTTTCCGGCTGGAATCTTGACCAAGAATTTTTCTTATAGCCTCAGCCTACAAAATCAATCCCCCCAAAAAATAAGAAAAGACAAATGCTTGTTTACCTCTGTGAATCTCTCATATGCATATGGAATACAACTGCATAAACACAAACAAACCTCAGATTCCCTCGCAGCCTTCTCAACTTGCAATCTCCGCCTCTGAGCTGCCTCAGCTTTCTTTAATTGCTGCTCGACTTCTGTAAGTTTCTCCTTTTGCTCTGGAATGAACAAAAATGAGAAATACAAGGGAAAAGACTGCAATTAATTATGAAACTAGAGTTCTAACGGAGAAAAAAACGTGTGGAAGTGATTAATTCTCACTTTTTGATGGTGCAGGTGGTAATCCATTTGGAAACTCAATTAAGTTAGTATCAGGAACAGAAGAGCCATCTTTGCTTGACTGAAGAGCCTGTTGACGCTTGGTTAAGGTCATCTCCCTCTTACCATCTGTCAATGACTCAATAGATTCCTTTTTCTGCTTCTTCTTACTACCTTCGAAATCACAATTAGATAATGATTCTTCTTCCTCATTATCTTCATCCTCTGATGCTCGGTCTGATCTGGATATTTTCTTCCCATCTTTAACCAGCCTTGAAGCACCATTGTTTTCCAAGGTAGAAAGTTTCCGTTGCTTCTTACTTGATTCATCATCATCGTTGCCATCATCTTCCTTATGTCTTGTTGGGACTTTTGACTTGAGTTTCTCTAGGTACCGAATCTCATCATCCTCATCGTCATCACCATCCAGCACACGCCTCTTGGGGGCCCGCTTGCTCTTACGAGCTGGTTCAGGCTTATCACCTTGTTTCCCAGCATTATTTTTGCTAGTCCCCATTGAACAATCCTCTTTCCCGAGACTAAAACCTCTTCCAGAGAATTCCTTCCAAGGGACTCCTTGCAAACCAGGCCTCTTTCCTGAAACAAAATGATCCTCCTCTAAATTCCCCTGCAATTGAACAATTTAAAATGGTGAGATTACAAGGGATTCTGACATTAATCAATAATGAGGATACTTAGTAGGTGAGATACTGAGATAATACACATTAATAAGGTTGTTATTGTTTCATAGAAGTAAGGACATAAAGGGTGCCAAAAGAACCCCACATACAAATCTATGTGCACAAGCAGAAAATTGGCATCAACAACTGATCCAAAGAACGCAAGTAACAATCAAGATTTGGTCAAGTTACCATGCGAGTAGTTCTATAAAGATATGCAAACTCTAAGTGGAAGTTCTTCATCTTATATACCTTTAAAAAACAATAGAAACCTTCCGGTGTACTATTACAAGTTCAGTAATTCAGTAATTTGTAAGTTAAATAAACATATAAACTTGAACCGCAGACACAGATAAGAACCTTCAGGTGCACAGTTAGGAGGTATGCACTTTTCCTAAGGTTATATAATAAATAAGATGATTGAAATTTAAATTGTTATTCAGTCAAAGTGTACATACAAAAAAAATGCAATGCATGAATATGCATGCAACAATTAAGAGACTACAATATTTCACTCGAGTCAAAATGACAACAGTACCTGAAGACTGAGTTTCTGCCTTGACCTGGAAGTGTCTGAGAATCGAGGATTTTCTGTAGAAGACACACCATTAGTTGTTGAGTTCGGATTAATTGTGCGTGCCACACCACCAACCTTACGCTTAACCTTTTTAACCTTGCTTTCGTTTCCTAAAGCATCTAAACTCACTCCAGACTGCTCTGAACTCCAACTTCCACCATTCCTTCCACTGTACATATTTGCAGTTCTAGACTCCACATCCATGCATTCCTTCAGGTTGCTTGCGCTTCTCCAATTTGCAGGGGCAAGAGCACCTTCACTAAAACGTTTATTGTTAATCACACTTTTCCCCAAGTTACTGTTATAAATCGCATTTTTGCTTTCAGTCCTAGTAGCTGGAAAAACCCTGGAGACAGATTGATTAAGATTGAATTCTTTCCTCCTAGAATTGTCGGCATTCTTATAGCCAGAACCCTTGTTCCCGTCATCTGATGGTGGTGATAGCGATAATGATGAATAATCATGATTGTCTGCAAATGTCTGGGAATCCTTAGGCCTGCGAGATATATGACTCCTCTTCTTTCTTATAGCACTTCCCATGGTATCAAACTGGGCAAGACCCAAAACTTCCATATGGTGAAAAATTATCCAGTCCTTTGCTGCTTCACACAGATAACGAGATAGAGGAAAGTGAAAGTAACCAACAATTCCAAAGATGGTTTGTTAACCCTACATCAAAGACATACAAAAGCCAAAGAAATTATATTGGATAAACCCTGAAAAAGAACTAACACGTATATTAATTTCACATTGCATTAGAATAACCATGAGAATGAAGAACTGATACAAGAGGGAATAGAAGTGTAAAGCATTCAACGCACAGCATCCAGGGAATTCATTACAAAACAAAAGATACAATAATACATCATGGAACTAAAGCCAACTAAAGTAAGCAGAATTCAAAGATAGAATGGAAAAACCACACCCATTACTAGCAACGACACAGTCTGGTCACATCAAGCTCAACAATGCAAACATCAAAGAACCCAAAACCCAGTAACATAAAACCTCAGAAGATAAGCAGATACCAGATAAAGCACCAAATAACTCAATAGTGGAAACTCCATTAGAAAAAATGTACAAAATTTAACCATATAAGAAATCAAAACCCAGCAAATTGAAAACCTGAACGAATTGGTGTGACATCAAACCAAGCGAAAGGACCCATCAATAAAAACAGTCGACACCATAGAAGCAGCTGAACCCGTATCAATCAAAGAAAACGCCCAGTTGTAAACCAAAAGGAACCCCAAATGACAACACTAAACTCAATTCTCATGAATCCTAACCAGAGGCTAAACACACAAAAAAATATCACAAATCAATCAATATACGCAGAAAAACACACAATACAACCATGCATTGATCGGTCATCACAAACAAATAAAAACCCATGAAAGAGATGAGAACAAAGACCCTTACCGGAGAAGAAAGGAGGCGCAGGGAGAAGAAAGCGAAGAGAAGAGAAGAGAAGAGAAGAGAAGAGAAGACCAGAATAAAAAAAGAGAGAGAAGAGAGAAATAAAAGAGGTAGAAAGATTTGGTGATCTTTGGTTAAGGTTATAATAAGTTTAGAGAGAAAAGGAAAACTAGGGCTAGAGAAAGAAGAATGAGAGAGGTAACGTATTAGAGAAGGACTAGGACTTGTAATAATCTCCTTCTTGTTCTCCATTTTTTGGCTATTGCCACACCACCCGCCCGCACTCTGTTCTCTTTTGGGGTGATTTTAGCCCAAGCCCTCTTTTGCTGTTGTTGTTGTTGTTGTTGTTGGTGTTTTTGAATCGGTCGCTTGACTCGGTGGATCCAAATGGATGAGGGATATACGCAATTTCTCTCTCCCTTCTCTCCCTTTCTGTCTCTCTCGTGTCTTTCCTTTTATTTCCCTCCTCTCCTACCGCGGTTATTCCACTGCAAGTTTATGCGCAGGTTAAGGCCCTGCGCACCGCACCCGCATGCTTACACGTTTTTGTCACGTGGCTGGTATTAATGGCACCCCCCTTTTTTTTTTTTCTTTTCTATTGTTATTTTAGAATGATACTTATTTTGTTTCTGTTTGACAAGGAAAATGACAGGGGCCTTTTGGTATTTCTCAAAAAACTGAATGTCAAAACTGGGGCCGTTCAAGCACTGAGTAATGTTATAATTATTTGGAAAACTGAAATCCGATAAAAAAAAACTATATTTTTTTTATTTTGTTCAAATACAATATCTTTTTATTTAAAAAATTAATTTTTCATTTTTAAAAATTTGAATTGAGTTTGAAAAAAAAAAAAATTTAGAGCTTCTTTACAGTTTTCTAATACAATATTCTTTTTAAAAAATAAAAAAAATATGAGCAATATAATTTTTCTCTTTTCTATACAAGAATTTTTAAACAATATAAGAAATCAAGATTATTTTTTTATATATTTTCATATTTATTTAGTATCATAAATTTAATTCTTATTATAAATCGGAAGATTTAACTTTTTCTTACACCGCTCTCTCACGAGAGTTGAGCTAACAATCACGTCCGACAGTTGGTTTAAGATTGGATCCAATATCCTTCGGGGTGGCTCGAGCCTCGTACCGTCGTACGTGTCTCAGATGCTGTGGGTCCGACTTGAACCAAGTCGAAGACAACAACATCATGATCAAAGTCAAGACTTGTGGTCAGCCGCACTGGGATCGAGGCTGACTGAATAAGGATTAGGTTCATAACTACCCAAGTTCAAATAACTCGAGTATCGGATAAGAATGCATTTTCTTAAAACAGGAATGCCAAGGACATTTGAACTTTTTACTTACTATATTATTATTACAATTAAAAAACAAAAACTAAAACATTTGAGAAATCACTAGCTATTTTACTTGTGGTATGCTGTGCGATGAATATTTTTTAATAAAAAAATAAATACATGGACTTTTTAAAAGCATTCTTTTATATAAGAAATTCTAAATGTAGATTAAAATATTTATGCATGTATCTAATTAAATAAATTAAGAGTTATTTATATAAATAAATAAATAAATTATAACAATATCTAAAAATAAAATTAAAAAAACTCAAATGTTGATTAAGATATTTGATTTCACAATACGAGTCATTTACCTGATTATATTTAATGAATTTTTTTAATACATGAATTTTTTATTAAATCAAATGATAATAGAAACACACAAATACATAAAACTAATTGAAAAAAATAGAAGAAATATGTTTTATTCAAAGGTGCATATATTAGAAATATTATCTTAAATAAATATTTTTATTTTAAAAAATAAAATTCATCTATATAAAAACAAAAAAAAAATCATAGATGAATCAGAATAATCTTTTTAAAAATTAAATACATAAAAAAACCACTATTTATAGAAGGCTTGCAAAATATATATAAACAAAAATCATAGAGGGGTATTAATCAAAATATAATTTTTTTTTAAAAAAACATCAACTTAAAAAAAAAGGTCAAGCATTGTTGGGCCTGATAAGTTAAGTAAGCACGTAGGCCTTTAATTTTTTTTTAAATTGATGGGCCTCAAATGTTTTTCAAAAAAATAATAATTTAGACAACACGTCATCTAATTTCCCCATATTTTGGCCATTATAAAACCCAAAAAATCTGGGTTCATTTTTTTTTGGCATAGAAACTCATTTTTCAACCTATTTGTTTTTTTTTTAATTCAAAACACCTAGAAAAGAGCCTATAAACCTCAACAAACTTATAGATGACCTTAAAAAAACTAAAAATCCACACAAAAACCCAAAATAAAAAATCTTCCCAAGCTTAGATATGGTTTTTTTATACATAAAATTTCAAGGTGAAAAACACATTTATGGAACTTTCCTCACCAAATGGAACATGTTGACACCAAGATCGATTATTTTGGTAGTCAAAATTGATGTCAACACTAATTTTCTCTCTCTACTATTGAAATTTGATGATCTCTCTCTCTTCTCTTTCAAACCAAGAACTAAAAAATAAGAAAAATAAACTTTTTGTACCAGAATTGAATTGCAAAATCATTGAGGGGTCTAAGAGTTATGATCTGAAAAAGTTTGAAGACTAAATTAAACTGTTTGTGAGAACTTTAAAACCATCACCTATTTATAGCGTCTTTTCTACTTTAGTCTTCTGTCTTTTAATTTTGTCTTTAGTCAATAATTTTGATTCAATTGTTTATTAATTTGGCCTAAAAAAGAAGCAATCTCACACAAAAAACATTTGAAGACCAAAATAAGAAAAAAATAAAATTTTTGAACAATAAGTCCACAAAAGAAATATAAGAACGCGAATAATATTTTTATGTAGGGTGTTTTACCCACAATGTTTATAGTTTTTTAATTGTTCACTTAGGCATAAAATTATTGTAAATTGTAAATATTTTAATGGGCTGAGGGGAACCTAATGAGGGCAACCCCTGGTAATACTCATACTTAGAAAGATTTCTAAAAGATGGAAGGGAACCCAAGAAGGGTGACCCCTGATGATGCTCATATTTAGAAAAAATTCTAAAGGGCTGAGGGGACCCAAAGAGAGTGACCCTTGGTGATACTCATACTTAGAAAGATTTATAACGGGTGAAGGGGACAGATCCATGGAGGGTGGTTTTACATTAGAAAAACCAAGTTCATCCCTTGGAGAGTGGTCGCACCGAGTGTGAAAGGTATGTGGCCTTCCTAGGATGGAATGAGACATAAAAGCTCTTAATTAAAGAAAGATCTTACCAAAAGTAAGAGGTTTGTCGCCTTGAAAGGCCTGTAACCTCCTTTATGATGGTGTGGGGACTTGAGAGCCCTTCATTGAAGAACAATCGATGGTGTGTGAAATACATTTAACCTCTCTATGATGGCATAAAACATGAGAGCCTCCTACTAGAAGGTGGTGCTAGTTTGAGACTGCATTGGAGAATAGAGATCCAAGATCAACCCTTGACGAATTAGTAAGAGCCTTTTAGCATCATTTGAAGAATATGCCAGTCTGATACTACACTAGAGAGTGTGGGATCCAAGATCAACCCCTGACAAATTGGTGAAAGGCCCTTGGACATCACCAGAAGAATGGAGGATCCTGGATCAACCCTTGATGAATTGGTGAGAGGTCTCTAGGCATCACCTGGAGAATGAAGGATCTCATATCAACCTTTAACAAATTGGTGAGAGGTCCATAGGCATCACTTGAAGAATGGGGCATTCCAAATCAACCCTTAGAGAATTGGTAAGAGACCTCTAGGCATTACCTAGATAATAGAGGATCTAAGATCAACCCTTGATGAATTGGTGAAGGCATTACCTAGAGAATAGAGGATCTTAGATCAACCCTTGATGAATTGGTGAGAGGCCCTCTAAGCATCACTTGGAGAATAGGGGATCTCGAATTAACCCCTGGTGATTATGAGGGTATTGCTCTAGGGAGACTAAGTCAATTCCCTTTAAAAAAAGTGACTGCAAGCCCCCATTAGTGATCTATAGTTAGGGAATGTATGTCAGAGATACATTATTTTATTTTAAAAATAAACTTACATTCATATTGAGGATTATGTATCTTAAGGTAATCCGAGTGATAGGTACAAGAAAGATTCTGAGTAGCATATCTTGGAGGTGGCGTCAATGTGTTTGTTTTAACTGTTTTTATAACTTTAAATGAGTAATCTTTATGATACACCAAATGACCGTAAGTTGATCCCTTGAGGTTCTTCCTCAAGCTTTCATTTATACTAGGAGAATGATTTCACTTGAAAGGTTATTGGTTGTCCATGTAATAAGAAAGGGGCCCATGTTATAGCAAATTAGCCTCTTCCACCCTTATGTGATTTTCATGACTTGTTTCATCTTGAGCAAACTTCTGTCTGGTAAGGCATTAAGTTTTCTATAGAAGGTATATTCCCTTACCTCTCTTATCAAGGCTTCTAAAGCTACTGACTCAAGCAATTTTTCTATCTTGAACATCTCCTCATTGAACCTCTTTAAATTTCTCCGTGTAGACTCACTCTCTTGGTAGGTAACACCAAATAATTTCATGGATCTTTTCTTGGCGCGTATGCTAGTGCTAAAGTGTGTCACTAGCTTAGCACATAGATCTTTATTCTACCATGCACGCGTAGATGATTAGTACTTAAAAGTGCATTCTCATTAAGGCTTTATATCATCGTATTGCACTAAAGTATCGTTAAATTCCCTAACTAAAGCATGTTTTATAATAACAAGTTTAATAATATAATATATCTTTAATTTATGGTAAATGCTTGTTTTGAATGCAGGTATATCTCACAATTCAAAGGATTGATTGATGTGATTAACTATTGAAAGTGAAGAGACAAAAAGAGAACTAGGCTAAGAGAAGAGATGCTGGTTCAATTCCAAACTGGAACACCATTCAGTTATTTGATCATAACTGGAGTTGTAGAACTCGGATTCAGGTCCACTTTATATGGATGGAAAGATAAGACATAGACCTAAAACTTTCATGAAGGGTCCAAGACTCAATTCTGCCGTTTTCAAGTTCAAATCTTAGAAACAACGGAGAAGTCGGAACCTGTCCTGCAGCTCAAACACTGTTCGGTTTTCAGCTCATATCTTGAGTTCTAGAAGTCCAAATAAGCTCTGGTTTTTTTTGCTG
>Ga0325404_1001763_pt1 | contig 22978 bp, 16 predicted proteins | sample PopdelMetagenome_18_FD_205664 | JGI IMG/M metagenome (GOLD analysis project Ga0325404, IMG submission 205664) | Populus deltoides microbial communities from Bellville, Georgia, United States - Xylem-Control-R1 | ecosystem: Host-associated > Plants > Phyllosphere > Stem > Wood/Secondary xylem...
TAACATATCAAAATCCAAAACCAGACAAACATATACCTTAACAATAGCAACTAATCATGTTAAGCTACGAAAGGTAACAGCAATAGCTATCATATGTTTTGAATAAAAATACCTCTAGATCCAACGGTCAAAGAAGAGTTGTTGTTCCAGACCGAAGCACCAGAATTTGTAGTCCAGTATGGAGAATTGAAAGCGCTTGATGGACGGTGCTGCCATCACCACCACCACCACCACCACGACCATCAAATCAGTGTTAAACTACAAACTTATTTAATTTTACGCAAAAAAATATATATTTTCAATCAAGGAAAAAGATGAATAAAGGATCATTACCTTGTAAGGATCCATGATGAAAAAGATAGAGAATTTTGAGGAGGGGAGAAAGAGAGAAACGAAGAAGTCTTCGTGGTGCTTAAGGAGAGGTGTGGGGAAGGGGGGGGTATATATATTTATCGCTGCGTGCTTGTGCCATGCACATCCATTTTCTTTATCTTTATCTGGACAATGACGCGACGGCAAAAAAGGAGGGGTCCACCAAGGCTTGTTTTGTAATTTTGGTTGCTCAACAAGGTTAATCCAAAACCATTGATTCATGTAGTAACAACCAATCTCTTAGTTGTCACTTGCTGCTAATTGAGAGGATTAAATTTTTTTTAGTGGTCTATTTAGGAACTTGCAGTCTTAATTTGGTCTTTTAATTTTGTCTAATTTCCATCCTCTTATCTTTTTTTTTATCAAAAAAATCCAGGTTACTGCTTCAAAATATAAAAATAAAATAAATATATTTTCATGTACTTTTTATTTTTAAAACACATAAATTTTTTTTAAAATTATCCCAAATTTATTTGATGTCTGTATATCTATTTCTTTAACTAAAAAAAAGATTATAATAATAATAATTGAGAACGGCATCTATCCATAGTACCTTATCCAAATCGGGGTGTTTTGCTAAAACCAATCCGTATCCTCGCATGGCAGGAGGTGACATGGACGACTCATTTCATGACACGTACGCAGAAAAGCCTTGAAACGCGTGCTCTAAACATGTCAATGGCAGATACGAATGAAGAGGTGCGGCTGTGGTTTTCTACGAGAGAGAAAGCTCCAAAAAAGATTCTAATGGGCCAAGCGGTGTGAGCTTGGCCACAAGGGATGCTGTGTGGCCCACCGTAAGCCGTAAATGCATAATTCTCTTGATTTCACTTTTTTTTTTCTTTTTTTGTCATTTTGATGAAATTCGCTTGTATTTTTTTTTTATTTGAAAGGTGGTGTTTTCATTTTTATTTTCTCATAGAAACAAAAGAAGGGGAGGAGCTGGAGTCGGTGAATAGTCGTTATGCAGGGATAGTTTTTTATTATTATTGAATTACAAATTCAAACTTAATTTTATGGTGCAAAGATTGATTTGAAATCTTGATTATTATGTAGGGAAATAGTTTGCTTTATATGGGATTATAAATGTGAATTTAATTTTAATAAAAAAATTGGAAAGTGACGTATAAACGGCTACACTTTTTGCTTTTAAAAATGTTTTTGTTTTGAGAAAAATATTTAAATAATATATTTTTTAGTATTTTTTTTATTATTTTGATGTGTTAATGTTAAAAATTAAAAAAAATTAATATATTTTCAAATAAAAAATTATTTTACACTGCAAATTCAAATTCACACTATATTATAATTTTTTAAAATTCAAGTTTGAACCATAATTTAAAATAAAAAACGGGGTTCAAATAATTATCAGTCTAAGGTAATGATCCGTTGCTAGTCTGACTTAATTCAGGCATCAAGTGCTTATGTTTGTTTCTTCCGATGCAAGCCATTGAGAATTGAACCATACATGGACAAGGATTTTGGCCAGAGTTTAGTTTAGTGATATGTTGATCTGGGTTCTTAGAGTTTTATGTGGAAGTTGATATAGTATTTCTGGTCAATTAGCCAGGTTGAACTAGATAATCGAGTCAAACCCTATGTAAAACTTTATGTGATTTTTTTTTTCTTTTTAAAACAATGTTATTTTGAATTGATTTTGATCGATTTAAATTGATTCACTGAGCTCGTGACATGAGACTTGAACTAGATGGGCCAAGCCAGTCTTAATAACTCTGATTTCGGCAACATGCCTTGTTTCGGCTTGAGCGGGGTCCGGACATGGGGGAGAGCAGTTTGTGCCGCAGAGTTTCCTTAATCCTGATATGTAATTAACCTCTGATTCTGAGATTTATGTCTTCTCCTACAGCAATCCAGATTTCCGAAACCAAAGTGAAATGACAGTGAATAAACAAATACCAAGTTATTCTAATGGCCAGAAAACAATAGAGAGAGAGAGAGGATACTGATACACAATTAGTGGGTGTCAGATTTATAGTTACCGGGACAGATCATTAGGTATATATCTCAGATGTGCTCAGCTTTGCTCATAAGCTGTAAGAGAGAATCTGCCTTCCTCTGTGCTCTATTGCTTCCACTCTTGGAAATCTCCATTAAATGTTCATACACACCAAATTGAAGTGCTGCAAACATGAAAGATGAATTGTTTGATCCCAGCTCAAGAAGAACCGACGTTGCACATTCTTTGTTTTAATTTGGGGGTGCCTTCTTTCATGATTTCCACAAGAGTTTAAATGAATGAGAGCCGTCCAATCTCATCCCGCCCCTCCGGATGCGATGCAAGAAGTAGAAAGATTGACAGTGCTTCATCTACCATACCCGGATTCCTGTCACTTTGTTCTCGGCAAGCATTGATAAGATAGATAAAGCTGCTGTTCAGTAGTTCCACTGTTCAGAACTTCTATTATAGCTGGAACTAAAGGAAAAGGAAGTTTTTTTATTAAATTTTTTTGATATAAAACTTACACGTCTTAGGAAATAAGTCTTATATAATTAAATATATTTTGAATTTCAAAGGTGTTATGACATCATTGTGACGTCACAATTTTTATGGTATGAGAGAATAATTAATGATATTTTATTGGTTATTTTTTAAATTAATTTTTAAGTGCACTAATAAATAAATAATAATTAATGATGCTTAAAAAAAACTTGAAAAATCAAGAGGTAAATATAGATCAAGATATTTAATCTCGCAAGATGGGACATCTCGATCATGTTCACTAGTTTTGTTTATTAAAACATTTTTTATTTAATTAAATGATAATAGAAATAGACAAACATATTAAATTGATTGAATAAAATAAAAAGAAAAAATGAATAATATGTAAGGTTATACATATTAAAAATATCATCTCAAAATAAATATATTTTTTTATTTTCAAAGATTCATATATACAAAAGATTAAAAAAATCATAGATAAATTAGAATTTGTTTTTTGAAAATTAAACACATAACCAAAAAAAATCATTATTATTCAAAAGAGACTTTTTAAACAAAATAAAACAGAGAAGTTTTATTAATGTAAATATAATTAAGTTTTTTTAAAATATAAAAAAATTAATTGAAATAAAAAAAAGGTCAAGCGTTGCTGGGCCTGACCCATTTCATTAAGGCCCACGCGCTGACAAGCTTGCAACTGGGCCCTTTTTTTAATTGCACCTAGAGCGGATGACATGTCGTCCATCTTATTATTATTTTTTTAAAAAAAAACAAACGATACGTTATCTGTTTTGCTCGGATTTCAACCAATGTGGTGGGCGAGAAATTGGGCTCAATGTTCTTTTGACACGAAACACCTTAGAAACCATTATAAACTTATTCATTGCCTCAAAAACCCCAAAAAATGACCGAAACCAAAAATGAACCCTAATTCAGATTTGTTTTTTTTCATGAACTTTCAAGGAACAAAAACACCTAATATCAACTCCCCTCATCACATGGAATAATTTAACGTAAATATCATTAATTTTGGTAGCCCAAATCGGTATTAACGATATATTTCTTTCTCTACCACTTAAATTCAGTAATATCTCTCTCTCCTCACTCAACCAGATACCAAAAATAATAAAAATAAATTTTTATACCAAAATAGAATTGAAAAAATATTGAGAGATCAAAATTGAATATTTTGTGTGATTATTTAAGTTGGAGGACTAAATTATATCTTTTTCAAAACTTATAGCACGGCGCTTATGTTTATCGTGTTTTTCATTTCGATCCTTTTTTCTTTATTATCATTTTTTTATAAGAATTTAAAATCAATTGCTCTTTAATTAGGATTAAATCGTAAAAAAAAACAATATAAGAATCAAAATAAAAATAATATTTTTTTGCATAATTTATCCATAATAAAATATAGGAAGATAAACAGTGAAGATAATACAGGTGAAAACACAACCCCATTTAGATTATAGGTAATGTTACCAGCCTTTTCTTATCGGAAACACACCGAATCGTCACTCACTTCTCGTTTAAAACAAAGGGCAAAAAGAAATAAATGCTGATGATCTCTCAGCCGTCTGATTCATCATCAACATCAACTTGAAAATCCAATCAAGCTTCAGTGATGTTGATTATTGTGCCCCAGTTTGGAATTGAGAATCCTAGTTTAGGATGTCTCATCCATTAACAGTAACTAAAGGTGCCACCGACATGTCATTCTAGACCGCAGCAACGTATTGACAGAACACCTTCGTCCTATGGTCCCCGGCGGCAACTTAACAAGAGCACAACGATAAAATCACAAGCTTGTCACCAAACAAAATCTAACTTAATGAGTAATTAAGTATCAAAATACCAGCTTTCTGAAATGAGTAAATGAATATTTCTTCTCTCGTTATCCTTGCTTGCATTTATAAAAGTGTTTGGGTGCAATTTAAAAATATATTTTTATTTAAAAAATATTAAATTAATATGTTTTTAATAGTTTTAATACATTGATATTAAGAAAAACTGAAAAAAATAATAAATTTATTATGTTTTTAAGTGATAAACACTTTTAAAAAACATTTTACATCATAATATCAAACATATTAATCAATAGATTTTAGTTGCTATCTTAAAATATATATAAAAAAAGTGAATGTATTTTTTTTCTTGTTTTAAAATTACATAAATTCATTATAAAACTAACCATAAAATATATTTAATTTATACTTCAATCTTTATTTTTTTAATCAAATATATTATCGTTCTTTTTTGTACTTATCTATTCTCTTTTGAAACACTAACAAAACATCACTTATCTGTGCGTCTAGATTTTTTTATAATTTCACAATTAAATGATTATTTCATAGTAATTTTTTTATATTAAATCACGTAGAGTAAATTATACCTATCACTCTATTTAATTGAACTTATGCTACCATGCTAGAAATCCATGACAATTATACTTATCATTTTAAACGAGAGGAGGGAACATACCCAGCAATCACAAGCCTAGCTATTTCAAAGTATAATTAATTACACCTACACTAATTGTGTAATTATTAAAATCTCAATTGCTTACACAAATATGTGGATTTATGCACGTCGAATTAACCTGCCATCCCTATCGTGCCATTTCTAATACGTGAATATTTAAAAAATATCAAAATAATATTATTTTAATTAATTTTTTAAATAACAGATTAAGTGTAAGGTTTTAATTAGGTTAGACTTGAATTGAGCTAATTATCTATTCAATTTGAATTTTTAACCTCAGTTGAGTTTTTTTTTTTTAAGCTGAACAAGAATAGGGAGCAAATTGATTGGAAAAAAATTAACCTGACAGGCTTATGCATCGAAGATCAAATGCCAGTGAAAAATAAGAAGAGGAGAGAGAAAACTAGCATCAACTTCTGGTATGATTTTGACCTGACCAGGGAAGCAGAAGCAAAGTCAACTGAGGTGTTTGTTAACTCCGATCGTGGACTGGCTCCTGCAAGAAGCAGCGATATTCTGTCAAAGTCATCATAGGCAAGAAAGAGACGCAAACTACGTGGCTTGGTGGTGTTTGTTAACTCCGGGGAATCATTGTTTTAAAACTGGGATCGGCTAGCAAGTAAGTTAACCCGGGATTCAACTGAATTATAATCTAAATTAGTTTGGATTAAAAAAATACTTGATTAATTTGGTTAAAAATCCAAGTTAACTTAGTGATTTAATCAATCTGATGAATTAAGTATTAAATAAAAATTAATCATGATGCCTATAATGTTCTGGATTTAAATTGATTTTGTTTTAAAAAATATATTATAGATTGAAGAATCATAATAACTCAATAAATTTTAATATATCAAAAATCATTTGTCCAGGAAAGCACTCGATGTGTTAAAACAACATGATGTTTTTTATACGAGAGACAAGCATCGAGCTTGACATTAATAAAACACAAGATTTTTATTTGATTTTTTTTATAAAAACCATTTACCAATTACATCAGCTAGTGATTATTTTTTAAAAAAATCTATCTTATAATGTCTTTGTGTGACTTTTATTATAATCCATAAGTGAATAAAAATATTTTTTTAATTAAATTAATTTATTTAAATAACATAGATAGATATAGTTATTAAATCCATACTAGTCTTGATGAGTTAACTGGTAGCTCACTAGCTCGGAGTTTAGCCGAGCCATATTTTATTTCAAAATAATTTAAAAGTTTATGCAAAACTTAACTTAAATAACTCCAATGATTTTTAAAAAAATATTCTCTACACAAATATTTTATTAAAAAATCTAAAATAACATTGTTTTAAGAATACCTCTTTAAATCTGTAATTTAAACTCTAGATCAGGTTAAATTCAGGATCGAATGTAATATAATAATAAAATTAAATATAAAAAAATATAGTAACATTTTAGTTTTCTTTCATGCATATTATTTTGTCAAAATCAGAGCTATTTTTTAAGTGAAAAGGATATTTAATTTTATTCAAATAAAATATTAACACAAAATCTAAACCAAATTATAAATATTTTGATCACCCTCTAAACCTCGGAAAATTTGGTTTGGAACCTTCCACTAATAGCTGGCGTAGAACTGAAAACCTGGTATTATCCATAATAAACTACCATGACTACCCGACAATAACCCCACTTACCTCGGTGTCGTGTCCTAAACAAAATCTACCAATGCACTCATTAAGCTCTACCAGAACGCCACGTCACTTCTCAGTCGCGTATGCCTCACGTACACCTCTCCATCAATCACATCACGAGTCGTCACGGACAGCCTGCTTTTTGGTCTCTTAAAAAAATCACAAATCCCAACACAGCAAGAACTTCATCATTCAATTATTCTGACTTCCAGTCAAAATCATAAAGCCAAGAAACGGCTCAGATTATGCCACGAATCACCTTCTCTGCGCTGAGCTGCACGGGAAACATAAAAAAGACGTGATATGGGTTTGGGTTAGACCCGGATTCGGAAACAGGGAAACAGAAAAAAATTCTAAAACTTTTATTTAAAAAATTACTTTACACCTTTACATGCATTTTTTAACAATATAAAAAATTAAAATTATTCTTTTTTATATTTTTATTTTTAGATATTGTCATGAATTTAATCTTTATTACAAATATTGTTTAGTTAATAATATAACATTTTTATGACAATTTTAATTTAAATAAAATAAAATAAATATTTATAATTAAGTTATTACAAATATAAAATATTAAGATAATTATAATTTTATTTTCTTATGAAAAATAATTATAATTTTGATGTATTCTTTATCTTTTTATTTAAAAAATATTTTTCTATTAATTAAAGGAAAAAGAAATAGAGAACTTCAAGTAGAAGCAATAAAAAAATAGTTTTACTTACGTAAACAGATCTCTCTCTCTCTCTCTCTCTCTGTCTCTCTCTCTATAAGAATATATATATATATAATCGCGCAAAAGTTTGCCCCAAATCAGTAATCGAAGATTTCTAGGGTTTTCTTTCCAATCCGATTGATATTTGGTCCTCAATTTTGTCCAATAAACACCGATCTATATTCTATCTCTATCTTTTGGTGTGGATTTTGTGATTCCTATCTCAGACTTTGAACAAAATTTCTGCTCAAAAAGGTATTTACTTTGCTTTGATCACGATCTATTTAATCGCTTGCTGTTCAGTTAATGAATAACAATGAAAGGTTGAATCTTCTGATTTATGTTCCCTTTGGTTCCTGTTGTTGTTGTTGATTTTTTTTTTAAATTTCAATTTAGGGGTTCAGCGATCTCAGATTATAATTTTGTTTATAAAATTGTAAAAACAATTTCGATTTATTTTTATCAAATGAATTTTGATTCCATTCTGTTTACTTTCTGTGCTTCTGTAACCGAATCCGGAAGTGCAGTGCAGTAGAAGTTGATTTATTTTTATTTTTTCGAATTTTAATGTGATAGGTGATAGTTTTGATTTGATGAGGAAGAAGAGGAAAGGGAGTGAAGCAGATACGGGTGAGAATGCACAAGAGGAAGTAATACCAACGTGTGATTTGAAATCATCCAATGTTAGGTCTCATTATTCGTTAGAAGATTATAATAGGTTAAAGAAGAGGTGCAAAGAAGATCTGGGTAGGGAACCTGTTACTTCTTTCAAAAGTAGGCTTGCAGGCATTGCTACTGCCCCGCCTTGTGGTGCCTCATCTTCATTGGTACTACCTGGAAGAGGGCTTAAGAGGAAGATAGGGTGCATAGATGTTTCTACTCAAACGGGTAGGAAAAATAAGTTTGAGGATGATTATATTTTGGGGGATGCTATTGGGCGTGGTAAATTTGGCTCCGTTTGGCTGTGCAGGTCTAAGGTTACTGGTGTTGAGTTTGCTTGTAAGACTTTGCAGAAGGGAGAGGAGACAGTTCATAGGGAGGTAGAGATAATGCAGCATCTGTCTGGTCATCCTGGTGTGGTGACATTGCATGCTGTGTATGAGGAGTCGGAGTGTTTTCAGCTTGTGATGGAGTTATGCTCTGGAGGACGTTTGATTGATCAGATGGTTGATGAGGGACGGTACTCAGAGCAACGTGCTGCTAATATATTCAAGGATGTGATGTTAGTTATTAAGTATTGTCATGACATGGGTGTTGTGCACCGAGATATAAAGCCTGAGAATATACTTCTAGTGAGCCTGGGGAAGATGAAGCTTGCAGATTTTGGCCTGGCTATGAGAATTTCAAATGGTAGGCATTCTGCATCTGTTTTGAGAAGTGCTCATTCTGCTTTCCAGTGCTTACTTTTATATTGCATTTGCTGTGTTGGTGCTGACGACTTAAGCATGTAAAAAATAAGCATATAGACTGAAAATGAAGAATGTTTGACATGCATATCCTCAGGGACATCAGGGCATTTTATTGTTGAACAGTCATGCAGGAGGTAGGGTTAACCTGGTGTCTCTTGTATGATTTGTTGGTTCAGAAAGCATGCTGTTGTCTTTAGTATGTGATGTCATGAGTTATTCAGTATGGCCAATGCTGTTATATAAAATAGTGCTATACATATCTAAATTCATATCTGCCTGGTTGACTTTGGCAGCCATGCTGCTATGTAACACAGACTATTAGAAGAACAGATGCTCTCCGCAAGCTCTTTTTGTAATTATTACTTGTGTTCTCAAAGCTTATCTTATGCATATGAGTTGGCATTCTTACTATCCTGCAGGGCAGACCTTATCGGGTTTGGCTGGAAGTCCAGCATATGTTGCCCCTGAAGTTCTGTCGGGAAATTATTCCGAGAAGGTTGACATTTGGAGTGCTGGTGTCCTCCTGCATGCTCTGTTGGTCGGGGGCCTTCCATTTCAAGGTGACTCCTTAGAGGCTGTTTTTGAGGCAATCAAGAATGTCAAGCTTGATTTTCACACTGGAATATGGGACTCTATATCTAAACCTGCACGTGATCTAGTTGCAAGAATGTTGACAAGGGATGTCTCAGCCAGGATCACCGCAGATGAAGTACTGAGTAAGTGTCTGATTCCCAATGAGCTAAGACCCTGGACATATGGTTGATTTTTTTTTCTGGTTCTCATGGCTGCTTGAATTGAGGCAGAAAGATTTTGTTGCAATTTTATCCATCTAGATGGGTTAGACTAAGACTACTTAGTGATAATTTCTTTAATGAGTAGGCAGTTTGCATTTTAAGAGACCTTCTCTCCGTGGTCCTTGTCTGATGAGAAGCAACTTGATGGAATGCTTTTTAGGGGATTGCTGGCATGTACCTCGTCAAAGAAATCTCCATTCTTTACTTATCCCAGAGTATTTACTCTCTGGGTTACCACCTCTCTGACTGAAAGAAGAATGTTCAGCTTATGTGCCTTGCATATGTTGAGCTGCCATCCTAAATTAGATGCATGATGTGTCCTGTCTTTTGAGTCAAACGTAAGAATTCTTTGCATCTTTCCTTTTAATCTCATTTTGTAATGGCTCCTCAAAGGTATAGTGTGAAAGTGAATTCCTGGCCTTGAGGTGATGGTTTTGATTAAAAGATGCTCCAATTTTCTTAATCTGTAATTCTGATCTCGTTCTTTTCTTCCTGCATCAGTTTCTGATAATGTAAATTTGTTCGAGATTTTAAGGCACATACATGGACTTAGAATTACCATTCTCACTAGGTTTACTATCCACGTCAGCTTGTCTGTTTGCAAAGGGATAATTAAACCCATTTTCACCAAGTTGTTGCTAACTCTCTCGAATTGTGCATGATCCGTGATCTTGATTCATTTCTTGGACTCTGTGATGGTGGAACGTGGAGTACTTTGCAAATTTATTGCCTTTTCTGTCCCACTAAACTGACTGTTAATTGCTGTCTTCTCAGGGCATCCATGGATTTTGTTTTACACAGAGCGTACCTTAAAGACATTGTCCATCAGATCAAAAACAAAGAATCAAGGTGCTGCAACTTCCTGCCAACCTGCAAATGCACTTGTGTCACCTGGAAACCAGGTAGGAGCTGGCTCTTCTGAAGAGGACTTGAGTCAGCATCCATCTGATAGTTTGAGCTGCAAGTCAGAAGAGCAGGATGAATGTGGTTTAGTTGACGCGCTTGCAGTGGCGATTTCCCATGTTAAGATATCAGAGCCGAAGAGGAGTAGATTGTGTGGACCCACTGGCCCAATAGAGCAGCAGTGTTCATCTAACATCACCGCTAACAATCTGTGTAGAGCATTTTGATTCTGGTGACACACTGACACCACTAACATTGCTCATCTCCACTGTTTTGTGAGCTGGGAGAGAAGAGGATTCAGAACAGCCACACCCTTAAACTCCAATATTCAGTGGATACTGGGCAAAGATGGTAACAGAGTAACATAACCATAGCTTGTAAATATGACGTAATATCTTTTCATTAAATGCAACATCTCTCAAAAATAATAATTTGAACTGAAAAACATTCAGTTATTGATACTATTATTTTGAGAGACTAATTTCAGGATGGGATTTCGATTAATATGAAAGGTTTATTTGGATACTATGTTGTAATGGATGTCATTACTCAGAAACCTACCAAATGCACTAGCTTCCCATATCAATCTTTCTTGCAACTTGGCATGAAATTATTGGAAATTCAAAATTTCCAAGGTGCTCTCAATTGGGTCCAAGGTGGGTGGGGGTTATCAAGATGAATTAAAGGGTGATAAATCCCTTGCTTTAAAGACAACCGACCCTTAAAAAGGCTGTGTAGGAAGGATAATAATAATAATAACAACACTAATTTATCGTTTGGTCATTGTTGTTATTGTTTTAAGGATGGAATATGTATGTTTGAAAGTTTTAAGAGTGTTTTATTGCTGTTTTTTTTATTTGAAAATATATAAAAATAATTTTTAATTTTTAATATTATCATATTAAAATCATAAAAAAAACATTAAAAAAATCAATTTAATATTTTTTCAAGCAAAATATATTTTAGAAAAAACATAAAAAAGAAACTATTACACTGTAAAACACTCCCTATTCTTTATTTTTATTTTTATTTTTATCATTCCAATCAAATACTTTTTTTATATTTATTCATTGTTTTATTAGACATTAACCGAAGCAATCTAGAAGACAGGAGAGTAAAGTAGTGAAGTGTGGAAATTTCTTAAGAAAGGGCACATGGCAAGGTAACCGTTGTGCAGCGCACAGGAGAACGCGACCTTTCAATCAGAGAAGATCTGACGGCCAGAATCTACTAGCCGTTGGTTTTAAAACTTGAGAGGAGGGCACAGACATAAATCCGATATTTGCGTCTCCATCTCGCTTATACATCTCCTCTACTTCTTTCTCCTCCTCCTCTTAAACCCAACAAACAATTTCAGTACCAGAGCCAGAACTCGAACCAGAGAGAAGAAGAAGAAGAGAGACACAGAGAGAGAGATCATACTCCATTAATGGCGTTCTTTTGATTAGTCTCTCTCTAAGATCAAGGCACGGGCGGGCGATAAAGAAAGAAGGCTCTGTAGGGGTTTTTTTTTTTTTTTTTTTAATCGATATCGAAGGAGCTTAAAACAATTCTTGAATTTTGAAGGTGAATGTTTTTATTTTATGATCTGGGTTTTACGTTTTGAAATCAATTCTGATCTGGTTTTCTTTCTCTTTTCTTTTAATTAAAACTTAATCGAATCAAAATTTGTACTTTAATAACTTTCTTTATAGATACTTAGCTGTTTTAATTTTTGGAGGGTTTCCTTTAGATATAGACAACAATGGCTGGATCCGATGAGAACAACCCGGGGGTGATCGGACCCGGAAATATTCAAGGTAGTAAAACAACCCCAAAAGGTTGTATTTACATTTTATTATCTATTTGGTTTAAAAATGATGTTTTTTTAAAGCTATTAAAACCCTAATAAAAATGAGATTTGTTTTTCAATCTTGAAGAGGGTTTACGTTGCCGAGTAGGGAAGTTTCCAGTGGCGACCGGAACTAATCGCCGGGCGTTGAGTAACATTAATCGGAACATCATCGGAGGTCCACCGTACCCCTGTGCTGTCAACAAAAGAGGTTTATCAGAGTAAGTCTTCTTAAACCCTAATTACGGTCTTAATCTTAATCTTTTATATCTTGTTTGGTTCCTGAGAAAATGAAGGAAAAGAGAAGAAAGTAGGCACTTGGTGGTGTGGAGTTTTTTAATCAACTTTCTTCGGCGTCTTTGATTACCTACTTTTGATTTTTTTTTCTTTGTTTTTTGTCTTCTTTGTTTTTTTATTTTATTTTAGAAGAGAAGCTTTTTGTAATAAGAACCCACCAATTCCAGTGCATCGACCTTTGACTAGGTCAGTAACGAATTGACCTCTTTGTTTGACGTTGAAGGTGTTTGTTTTTAATGTCAAAGGTTTGATCTTTTAATTGAATCTTTTTCTGGTGTTATTCTTGATGTCTGTTCAGGAAGTATGCGGCCCAGCTTGCTAACAATCAGCAGCAACAACTTGAACCAGAGGTACCTTTTTAAAGAGCTTGAATTTTCTCTTAATTATAGGGTGGGATGTCTAGGGTTGTGAGATTGGATTGAGAGTTGTTTGTGTCAAACAGGAAATCAAAAAACCAGTTCGCCCAGTCCCAATTTCTAGTGAGCCAGAAGATTGTAACATCATAGATGTGGAGGACTACAAGACTAGTGATGACTTTTCTGCTCCGACGTTTGTGCAACATACGGAGGCAATGCTGGAGGAGATCGACAGGATGGTATTTGCAATATAACTTATTTTTAATTTGTTTGTATTGCTATTGAGCTTTTGTCAGGGTTCCATTGATATCTTGGTTTCCTGCAGGATGAAGTTGAAATGGAAGATGTTGAAGAAGAGCCGGTCTTGGACATAGACGGCTGTGACAAGAGGGATCCACTTGCTGTAGTGGAATACATTGATGATTTATACAATTTCTACAAGAAAGCAGAGGTGACACAGAATATATCTTCCTATTCAATTTGTGAAACATAAACAAAGCCTTCATTGCTTTTTTATTTTTATTTTGTTTTGCTTGGTCTTTTGTTATAATTGGAGAATATTTTAATTTGTAAGATTTGATTAGGAATCACTAGCCTAAAAGATTGTCCTATATTAGGCAAATAGGACTGATATACATTTATTTTGAAATCTTAAATTAAACGAAGGTGGAGCTTTTCATTATGAAGTATGTTGGAAGGTCTAGATGTCCAATCGTTTGGTAATGATTGATGGAAAAGGGCTGCTGATGTTATGATTATTAGGCAAATAGGGCTGTGCACATTTATTTTGAAATCTTAAATTAAACCAAGGTCGAGCTTTTCATTATGAAGTATGTTGGAAGGTCTGTCAGGTCTATATGTCCAATCGTTTGGTAATGGTTGATGGAAAAGGGCCGCTGATGGTATGGTTTCGTTATGAAGTATCTTCCTTTTCAGTTCCCTTACTACATGAACTTTTTCTGGAAAATTTATTGCAGAGTTCTGGCTGTGTCCCACCAAACTACATGGCACAGCAATTTGACATTAATGACAGAATGAGAGGCATTCTCATTGATTGGTTGATTGAGGTATGCAAGTTACATAATGCTTAAAAGGTCAAGAATTAGTTATCTGGTTTCATCTGAACTGCTTACAAATTTGACGGGATTAACAGGTGCACTACAAGTTTGAATTGATGGAGGAGACCTTATACCTTACTGTCAATCTCATTGATAGATTTCTAGCAGTTCATCCAGTCGTGAGAAAGAAACTCCAGCTCGTTGGAGTGACAGCCATGCTGCTTGCATGCAAATATGAAGAAGTATCAGTTCCAGTTGTGGAGGATCTCATTCTGATTTCTGACAAAGCATACAGCAGAAATGAAGTGCTTGACATGGTATATTATTATTTTATCATTCTTTAATTGTTATCATAGTAATTATGATCAGAATGAGGATGGATATATGATATGATTTGAATGCCTGCAGGAGAAGAACATGGTCAACGCTTTACAGTTTAATCTCTCTGTTCCCACTCCTTATGTTTTTATGAGGAGATTCCTAAAATCTTCACAATGTGACAGGAAGGTTTGTACTACCGGTCTTCACACAAAAAATTTAACTGCACTTAATCGGATTTTTAATGAAATGGTACTGATTATACTAAACCAGTTGTTATTTTGAAGCAGCTTGAATTGCTTGCGTTCTTCATAATTGAGCTTTGCCTCGTCGAATACAACATGCTCAAGTTTCCACCTTCATTGTTAGCTGCTGCTGCAATATACACCGCTCAATGCACCCTCAGTGGAACAAAGCAATGGAGCAAGACAAATGAGTGGTATACTGGCTACTCAGAACAGCAGCTTACGTGAGTGTTTTTTCGCCTGCTTAAAAAGAAATTGTTTGTTGTTCCTTACATGTCAAGCTTGACAGTCTTTTTACTCACTGTTTGGTTTCCTTTTTCCCCATGGATTACAGGGAATGCTCAAGGCTTATGGTTAATTTTCATAGGATTGCTGGTACAGGGAAGCTAACAGGTGTACACCGGAAGTATTGTACCTCAAAATTTGGTTACGCAGCGAAGAACGAACCCGCGGACTTCTTACTGGATCCTCCATTCTAGCAGGACTGATAAAGCAAAAGATGAATTGACATGAAAAGACTTACCCTTATTTAAGTAAATTTGGGGGTTGGGGTTTACAGTGCAACTTAAGTTGCCCCCCTTCTTGAACATAGAGAAACTTTGGTATTCTTGAACATAGAGAAACTTTGGTATTCTTTCTTTTATGCTATTTGAACACAGCAGGAAGGATGTTGTCACAATGTCACTGGTGTCCAAGAATAAAATAATGTTTTTAAGGCTTGATTTTTAATGTATATTTCTTGTTGAATCATTCCCAATTTTGGTATTCTTTCTTTTATGCTATTTGAGATAATGATTGAACTTGGGTTGTTTTGGATGGATTGGTTTGACTTTTTTGCTCGTTTGAGAATGCGGTTGTATCTGCTGTGTAATCTGGGTCCAAAAGCATCAAACGTTCCCTTAGAATGCCCATTGTTATGCTCTGCTCTCTGTTATCTCTATCGGGCTACACAATTTTTAATTAACTAGAAGTTCAAGCTCCCGGTTTTCCTCAAGAGGCCAAAAGCACCTATAAACAGGGATTAATTGTCTGTTAAAATCACATCAAAGGGCTAGTTCACCTAATGAAGCTGACAATTCCATCTATGATCTCATCAATCAAGATCATAAAACTACAAATAGCGCAAATCAGAAGTACTAAAAGCCCTGTACTGAATTCATTTAATACAACTGATTTTTGTTTTGTTTATATATAATTTTTTTTTCGATTTCTTTGTTAAATGGAGTTAGTTTTCAGTCGTTTAGATTAATTAATTCATAATCTTATACTATTTAATGTATAAATAATCCATATCAAAATAGAGGAATTTTGAATAAATATCAATATTTACTCATTTCTAGTAACTCTAAAAAATTCAAAGATATTTTTATATTTTTTTTCCTTTTATATCTATGTATGTTTTCAAGTTATAAAATTCAAATTATGTTTTCTAGTAACTCTAAGTTGTCTTGATCCAATCAAGCCAAGTAAAACCAATTAAAATTCAATCCCCGACTTATCAATAATTTTTTTAGTTAAATTAAAATTTTGTTTAAAATTATAGTAATGGTTTTTTTTAAAAGTATTTTTTGTTTAAAAATATATTAAAATAATATTTTTTATTTTTTAAATTTTATTTTTAATATTAGTATATTCGGTTAGAAAATATCAAAAAATAATTTAAAATTAAAAAATTAAATTTTTTTAAAAAATATCTGTAAAATGCATAAACATACTTCCTATAAATCTCACATGGCTCTTATTGTAAAGCAAAATTCTATCATTAGAAGTGTTTGTCACAAATGTAGCAGAGATTAATGAAAATCAACACTGGCTGACTGACTTTGTCAGAAAGGAGGTGGCAGTTCTGAGTCAAGCAGTCCTTGTCTAAACACGTGTACCGCTAAGTGCCACGTTTCGCTTTCGAAACAACCAAATCTATCTGAGCCACGACTCATCTACGTGGCATCCTGATCCTTAAAAAAGAAAAAAAGAAAAAGAAAACAGTAGTCTCTCTCTCTGTCGTAAAGTTTCCTACTTTTCAAGTTGATGATCTAAATATCTGTCATTTGAATCTGGTCCTCATTATTTTTCGTGTTCAAGTTGTCGACGAAGATGGTCCCTTGAATATTCTATCAGGTAAAAGAAAAAACTTACATTGAATCTGATATTTTGTTGTTACTTGTCGTCATCTTTTTCATGGGCCATGACCCTTTTTGGGTATGTTTTGAAGATATTTTAATGTACTGTTATTGTCTTTGAAATGAGATTGTGGTGTAGGATTGATGATGGGTTTCACAGTTTTTTTGTCAAGTTGGATGGTGTTGTTTGTGGCAGATTCTAGTTTCTCTCTAGATAATTCATTAGGTTGCTATTGTTATTTAATATCAATATTTTGTCATAGTTTGATCAATTGATTTTGATGGTTTTTATTTGTTTGAGCTATGGGAATTTTAGAGCCTAAAATCTAATACAACTGTTAATGCTTTCCTTTTCCTGATAGATAAGGTGGCGGCCCTTACTTGGAATCTCTAGGCTCCTATAAGTGATTGTATTTTTTTTTTCAATAGTCAGGAAGAGATGATAGAAGAGAAAGAGAAGAAGTTTCTCACAGTAGCACCATTTCAGTGTGCTTGGAGGAAAGATTTGAAATTTAGGGAAGCTGGAAGAGGTTGTGTGGCTTTTGATGCTTTTGCTCACAATGATGTCACAGTGGTGTTTAGGGAGAATGTAGGGAGTCAACACTACCATTATAAGAGGGATAATAGTCCTCATTATACTGTGATTCTTGGGAGTCATAGGAATCGTCGACTGAAAATTGAGGTTGATGGCAAAACAGTTGTTGATGAGGAAGGTGTTGCGCTTTGCTGCTCATCCATGTTTCAAAGTTATTGGATCAGTATTTATGATGGGTTGATTAGTGTCGGAAAAGGGAGATACCCTTTTCAGAATCTTGTGTTTCAGTGGTTAGATTCAAATCCAAATTGTAGCGTTCGGTATGTTGGTCTTAGCAGTTGGGATAAACATGTCGGGTATAGAAATGTCAATGTGTTGCCGTTGCCAAAGAATCATATGTTGCTATGGAAGCAAGTTGACTCTGGAGAATATGAGGGGACAGATGATGGAGAAGAGGAGTTAGAAGGTGGACAGATGAGCTATGAGAGACGGGGACTTGAGAATTTTCTTGAGAGTTGGGAATTATATGATGTATTGTTCATTGTTGGCAAGGAGGAAAGACTTGTCCCAGCTCATAAGGTTATCTTACAAGCATCTGGTAATTTTCCTTTGAGCTCGTCAAATGAAGATGTTATTCAGCTACAGGATGCAACATATCCAATTCTTCATGCACTTCTTCAATATATATACACCGGCCACACACAGGTATCGTAACTGTTCAACGAGGATGATTCTGCCTTTTGTTTTCTTGTCATGTTTTTTCTTTTAAGAATGACTCTAGCTGCCGGAATCACTTCTAGTTACTTTTGGGCTGTTTAATCTCACTCCGTTCCCTCTTTAATATAGATTTCAGAGTCGCAACTTGGTTCTCTATGGGCATTGAGCTTACAATTTGAAGTGATGCCACTGGGGAAGTTCTGTGAGGAAATTGTGGAGCGATTTAAATTGAATAAAAAGTTGTTTGACTCTGGTAAGAATGTGGAATTGTCATATCCAAGCTCCCAGCCCCATTGTTGTATGGCCTTCCCTTCTCAACTGCCTATAAATGTGCAAAGGCTTAAACAGTTGCAGTCGACTGGAGACTATAGTGACATAAACATTTACATTGAGGGTCATGGTCTTGTTGCTCAACCTCACAAAGTCATTCTAAGTTTATGGAGTGTTCCATTTTCAAAGGTGAGCCATCTTCATCTAGCTTCTAGTGTCTCCATGTTCTCTGCATAGCATGTTTTGGAAATGTTTTATGAAAGTATGTTTTCACGGTATAAGGAACTGACAACTACATAATACCTGATTAAATGAATTCAACAGATGTTTACAAATGGAATGAGTGAGAGTAGATCCTCAGAGGTTTTCTTAAGGGATGTGTCACCTGAAGCCTTCAAGGTTATGCTCGAATTCATGTATAGTGGAGAACTCAGTTTGGAAGATTCCATGGAATTCGGAACCTTGCTCCTCCGGGCTCTTTTGTTAGCTGATCAATTTGGGGTCACTCTCCTCTACCAAGAATGCTGCAAAACACTTTTAGAGTGCCTATCGGAGGTAGTTAAGTCTTATTTTACAAGTAATTTAATTAAGAGTTTTTTAGTATTATCATATCTTTGTTTTGTTGTTATGATATGCATCTTGTTGGCTAGAATTAAAAGAACAGAGAAGTGAGTTGCGGTTTCGGACTTCTGAAAACAAAAGAAGCGACCAAAAGATATTGACACCTTTCATGTACATATTATATGCAGGGATGGAGTTCTCCTAGTGGAAGAAGGTCATACAACAAGAGTTTTTCTATTATGCACAAGTTATAATGGACGACGAAGCAGACAATTTGGGAACTTTGTTGGCTATTGCTGTTGAAGCTAACTGTTGAACTTTGTTGCAGGACTCAGTAGGTCCAATCCTTCAAGCGGTGTCATCGATTCCATCATGTAAACTCATTGAAGAAACATGCGAGAGGAAATTTGCTATGCACTTTGATTATTGTACCACTACAAGCCTTGATTTCATCTTATTAGATGAGACAAATTTTAGCAATATCATTCAGGTGGGTTCTCATTCTTTGAATTGATAGCTTTGAAATTGACAATTGACTGTAGGATTTATAGAGCTGAGTCAAAACAAGTGTACTCTGCCCACAGAATCCAGGGCTAGTGGTCTGAAAATTTAGGCGGAGCAAGTGCTTTTCATTTGGAATATCTTTTCCTTTTTTAGATTGGAAGGAAGTCCATGGTATGCTAGTGGTTTAGTGCATGGGATAAACGAGGGTCTGGACCCAACGGCCATCAATTGATAGATAGGAGAAGGAATTTTGAAGTCATGCTTTAGTTGTTTTAAGTTTAAAATGGACCAAGGATAACATGTGAAATACCTTATACTGATGAGTTTCTTCCTTGAAAGCAATTCTTCGTTTCTTCATGAATGTTGTCAAATGCCAAATAAAATCGTAGGCATTCTCTATAACAAAGGATGGTTTTGCAGCATCAAGATCTAACTGTAACATCTGAAGAAAGAGTTCTCAATGCAATCTTCATGTGGTGTATGAGAGATAAAGAATTGTGTGGATGGGAGGTCGTCGCTGAGCTACTTGCACTTTCTACTCCTGATCTCCTTTTCAGGGACAGGCTTCAATCTCTTAATAACTTGTTGCCATTTGTGCGATTTCCATTGATTCCATATGACTTGCTTAAGAAGGTAAGTAAGCTTTGGTTATGGAAAGGACAATTAGACAATCTATTGAGAATGGTACCCTGAACTCCTGTTATCATGTTGCAGCTGGGGCAAAGCAACATACGCAGGCATGTCCCTATTTTTGATGATCTTGTAAGTTGTCATCTTTCTAGGGAGAGTGATTGTTGACAGACAATATGGGTATTCATTTTCATCACTAGATTTCTTGTGTGGTAATTTCACAGGTGAGGGAGGGCATCTGTTATGCAGAATTTGGATCCCTAAGGCCAGGGAATGACCAAAAGTAAGTGTAAGATGCTATTTTCACTTTCACTTTCATGTATCTTGATCTAGATTGTGAGAGTGGTCTAGCCTTTTAATCCTTTCATTTTATTTTTTTCTTAGCCTGTTCAATAGTGGAGATGGATATCTGTCTAAATTATCTAATCCAAGTTATACATGGAGGGAGCTGATTATTATTCATAGGAAATCTTCACAGGAATATTAGTAGAAGTTTTTAACCACTATATCCTGTTGCGAGGAAAACGAAGGAGAATTCCCCAGTTGCCCCTATCTTGGTGTCTATTGGGCAAACGCCCCCGAAAAAAAAATCACCAAGGGTCACATTTCATCAATTCAAACCAATTGGGATGAATCCTAAACAATATAGTTTCCCTTTAGGATAAATTCATCACAGTTTGTTTATAATTTCATCCAAATGGGTTGAATTGACGGAATGCGATGAAAATATGGTAAATTTGATGAAGTTTTTTCCTTAAGGGGCTTGTTTGCCTATTTGACACAAACACAAGGGCTGAATTGGGGTTTTTTCAAAAACAAATGAACCGTTTCTAAAAATCTAATTCCCTTCCTATTGTGTCATCTTCATGAAGGATTTTTTTTGTACATGCTAGGTGGAAGCATTTATCGTGTCACGTTACCATCTTATGCAATTTCAATGCTACTGTTTTAACTCTATGCTTCCATGCTGATTGAGTTTTGGATGAGCCATGGCTTAAAGACATAATAGCTAACGGAGTCTTATTTTTGTAGCCCTAGGTTTCAACATAGGCGATCTAGCTTTAAGGAGCTCCAATACATATGTGATGGTGACAGCAATGGAGTACTCTACTTTGCTGGTACATCTTATGGAGAACATCAGTGGATTAATCCCGTTTTAGCAAAGGTGAACTTTGTGGTTTTCTTTATTTTTTCTATCTTGCAAGTATCTCTAGGTAGATCAGTGAACCACATTCGATACACCACTTCTCATCCTCTTAACTGAATGTTCCAGAGAATCACGATCACTGCCAGCAGTCCCCCCTCAAGATATACCGACCCCAAGACTTTGGTGTCACGAACTTATCAGGTTAGTATGAGTGATGTCTGCAAGTCTGTAACATATCTAATGTATAGTGTGTTTCATTGGTAATTGAGTTATCTTTCCTGTGTTAGGGAACGTCTTTTGCTGGGCCTTGCATGGAAGATGGACACATATGTGCATGGTGGATGGTTGACATTGGCCAAGATCATCAGGTTGTTGCCCTCCTTTACTCTTCGCAACCCTAGTAAATTTTCCTTTTAATTTTCCCTATACTCAAAAGGTTTCTTCGATTGTGTTTGTCTAAATGCAACAAAGAAAAGTATCAACAATCATAAAACAGTCATCCAATCCAACTTAGTTTTCTGACTCAAGTGCTTGGCCCCTACTCACTTCTCCCTGCTATGATTGATGCAGCTTATGTGCAACCACTACACTTTGAGACAAGATGGGTCAAGAGCCTTCATAAGATTTTGGAATTTGCAGGTAAAACATTTAGTCCTTTTGCAAGATATTCACGCTCCAAGCCTGCAAAATGGTTATCCCATCTTAAATCCCATTAACCAGATTTAATGCCAATGATTGCCTATCGTAACTGTCCCATACTGCATCCCAGGGTTCACTGGATGGGAAGACATGGACGAACTTGAGAGTGCACGAGAACGACCAAACAATGTGCAAGGCTGATCAGTTTGCATCATGGCCCATAACCGGGCCACATGCTCTACTTCCTTTTAGGTTCTTCAGGGTTGTTCTAACAGGTCCGACGACAGATGCCTCAAACCCCCACAATTTGTGCATCTGCTTCTTGGAACTCTATGGTTACTTCCACTAGCTTGATAGAATTACGCTTCGGTGTGTTTCCTTCTTATTTTGATGGGATTTATAGATGTCCTTTCTTGTCCCAACAATATGCAATCCATTACTGTAACCAAAACAAAATGTAGCCATTACAGCTCTTATGTACAGTTCCTGCGTAATGAAAATAAAAATTCAAGCGTCTGCAATCCAAATGAAAAGAAACTCTCTGCATGAATTGTACGGTTGCTGTAACTTCTGTATTCACCTTTATGCCCATACACAGGTGTAGTGAGGCCCCAGTCGTTTGGTTCCCAATTTCCGTTGCGGTATGTACAATAACGAATCAACGATTCTGAGGACCCTGCGGTCCTGCACGTTACTCGGTGTCCGTTCTCATGCTTGAAGCAGGTATGATATTGAATTCGAAGGAAATGAATAGATACTTTGTTTGATTGAATGAACATTACATATTGTTTCTTTCGAGATTGAGAGGCCAAATTTTAATTCACCGCTTAGCTTTCATCGGCGCTTCTTTTTATTATTTTTTTCAATCCTTCCACGCTGAAATGGTTAATACCAGATTGGATTTTGTCTTCTATACTTGTTACACTACGGCCATCCTTGCCTTCAATCAAG
>Ga0325404_1001764_pt1 | contig 22973 bp, 15 predicted proteins | sample PopdelMetagenome_18_FD_205664 | JGI IMG/M metagenome (GOLD analysis project Ga0325404, IMG submission 205664) | Populus deltoides microbial communities from Bellville, Georgia, United States - Xylem-Control-R1 | ecosystem: Host-associated > Plants > Phyllosphere > Stem > Wood/Secondary xylem...
AAAAACCTAAAACATATCATGCACTCAAACTTTCCATGTTCTTTAAGAATCAATATCCTGTTTCCTCTAAAGTCAAAACCTGCACCATGTTTTTCCCAACAGCTCTTTAATAAAAAGGTTTTCCTAAGCCATCAGCACCAAAAAACATGAACTCTGACCATCTTATACATGGTTTTCATTTCCTCTCAAATCCAGGAAATGTGACTCTCTATACTCTACAGCATTGCATGCTTGGGAAATCAGTAACGCATCATATTTGACTGCATTCTACTGGCAATAACATTACTTGACAGAACTTTGTGTGCAAGTCATACAGCCGCTACCTTATATCACATTAAAAAAGGAATATGACTGCAGAAAATCATGCTCCACAACCATGGTATTGAGCTTTCATCTTCTTGAAGCGCATTAACAGAAATAAACGGAAGATTTCCAGCATAGCAGCATGAAGGGACACATTCTGTATCAAAATGTGCAAGACCCTACCTATCATCACTGGGCACTGTCCTATCCCAAAAACTAGCTGAGAAACCAAACAAGCTAAACAACTTGCTCTACCTGGGGTGATCAAACTCGAGATACACTAAACAAAATATATAAGAAAAATGTCACTTCAAGCTACTGAGTTTCCAATTCCATCATAGACCACTAAAAACCTTCCAATTATCATGCGACAACCAAAACCCAATTACCAGAACATTCATTGCAGCTTATCAGCTATAAAGTAAATAACATTATAGATTACATCGGATTAGCTAAAATATATTATCACAATTGTGAAGAACATCTGTGAATGCAAGCAAACAAAGGAACTAATGTGCCCACAATTGAATCCAGTTTTCCATGAAAACAACAGCACGAGATTTGAAGCAGCTAAAAAGGTTTGTTACTTTGACAGAATACAAACACGGTAATTGTAACAAGCTTGCTCAATAGAGCATTGGTCATTAGAAAACACGAGTGACATGACATGCAATTTAATAAGATTACAACTGTATGGACTGAATTATCAAGGAAAGTTTAAAAACCAAAACAATCCCCAGGCATTCAGTAATTCAGATTTCATTGCTGAAAGATAAATTGATGAGATTCTACACTTCAAAGAAGCTATGAAAAAAACTCATACGCCAAAACCAAAAACTGCCCGTATCTTGTTTAAAATAAGATCCCGCCATCCTCTTTCAGTATTCTCCACCACAGTTGCATTCCCATATCTGCATCAAGAACAGTGGTGACCAAAAAAGAAAGAAAGAAGATCATGAACCCAAAGAACAAGAAAACCAATAAAACTTGAATAAAATCATTAGAATGACAAAATTTAACTACTTCAAAACACAAAAACAAACCTGTCTTCCTCGGGTATATCAGTATGCATCACCTTCACTATAGTAACCCTGGGTTCGGGCTCATCAAAAGTAATTCTTACCTGCAATCACCATCCAAATTCATTCAGCCAACCTATCTTCCACTCAACTATCCATACCATCCTACTAGTTATCAATCTTCAACAATTCACAAAACAATCCTACTCACAGCAAAACAACCCCTAACTATGCAAAAAAGTGGTAGGAAAAACTACAAACAATCCATTCAATTCAGCAATTTTCGCCTACTCATCACCAGTCCAAGCCAACAATTTAAGAGCATTCAATAGCATAAACAGTTCAAATTTCATTCATTCAAGCAACCAACATTTCAATAGTTCACTGCTTAACTCACCTTCGAAACAATCCCATCAGGCCAGTTCCCAAACCTCCATTGCTGCACAATCAATTTCCCCTCTTGCAACTCCACGTTCCTCCCCGTCACCGACCCATCAAAAATACTAAACTCCCCTCCAACCTCTTTACTAATCCTCGCATTACTCTGAGAAAACCCCTTCCACCTATTCTCATCCATCAATATCTCAAACAAATCTTTTGCTCTACAACTAAACTTCTCCGTCAAACTAATACTCTTAAACCCCTCTTTCTTCACCTCCTTCTTCACCTCCTTCTTCGCCTCCTTCTCCACCACCGGAGCCACACTCCCCGCATTCTTCACCGGCGCCCCAGCCACCGGCTGCCCCCTTTTCTCTACCTTCTTACTCTCCAATTCCTCCTTCGCCGGCCCACCTTTCGCCATACTCTGCACATAAACTCTAACCTTCTCCTCCACCACCGGCTTCCCTTTCGAAAACATAGCATCCTTCAAAGTCTTCCCAATTGGGCCTTCATCTTTCACCGTAACACGAATCTCAGGATCTTCATCAGCGTTCTCGTCGGAAATATAAGGAATTTCAACAGATCCATCTACCTTCAACAAACTATTCCCTTCACTATCTTTCGCCTCGCCTTGCCACGAAAGAACCACGTTCAATTCATAACCCGGGATTATCTTCCCCTTCCGGACATTAACGTAAGCTTCTCCCTCGACTTTTTCAACCTTGTTGATTTTGATAAAGAGGTTTCCTTCCCCGTCGAGGACTTTGAGGTTGTTGAGGAGTTTGGAGAGAAGATTTCTTGACCATTCTAAACAGTCTGTCTCAGCCCAGTGCCAGTTGTGTACGTTGGCTCCGTCTGGCCTGTCTTCTACGATCCAACGTTTGTCTCCTTCTCCGTACTTGGCCATTGACGATTCTTGAAAAAAAGATCCTTTCTGGTGGGGGAAATCTGGGTGGGAATGATGGAGAGGGCGATGTGGTTTCTTGAGTGTTATTTAATTATTATTATTTTTTTTATTTAGAAAGGTCTAGAATTTTTTAGGGAAAAAAAAAAGGAGGAAGAAGAAGAAGAAGAAGGGGGTGAATGTAGAAAGGTCTAGAATGCTGTTGTGTTTCGTTAGGGTTTTATTGTTTGTAGTGGCCAGCCACCCACGTGGTTTCTCGCCCGTTGGGCCTTTGGGCTTTTTCGGGGAAGATTTGTCGTAGTGAAGATAAATTTATATTTTAGAATTATTTTGTTTTGTTAACTGAATTTGTTGTACTACTGAAAATAGTTTTCTTTTAATTTAATATTTAGAAGTGTTTTTGTTTTTATTTTTTTTGTTTTTTTTAATCAACTATGCCATCAAGAATTTCAATTAATAATCTGACTTAGAATAACCTAAGATTAAAAAATTTAATCTTCACTACCACCATGGCATCAAGAATTTCAATTATAAATAATAAATTACTAATTTGAGTCAAACTTGGAATTAGAAAATAAAAAAAATGAATTTAGAGGACTCACGTAGCTATTCAATTGTATGATAAAGTTGGAGAAATTATTGTGCTTGAGAAAGATAGGAAGCAACAATCTGGCGAATTCTAGAGAGTTCCAAATGACAAAGTTGTTTATGCTTGAACCCTGTCGATGAATCACCCACCATGTCTTGTGTCTTTATCGAGAACAACACAAAGTGATTAAAAAATCAGACTTTATACGAACATTAACTCGTAGGATTTCCTATTTAGGTTAATCTTGAGGAGTATAGCTTATTAATTAGATTTTAGATTTGTTTTTTAAAAGTTATTAATTTGAGTTTTATAAATCTCAGGTCATTGTAGTCTTATATAATCGTTAATTTCAGGATTTGTGGAATTAGTTAAGGTACGTGTAAGCTGACCCGGACACCCACGTTAATCAAAAAAATTAAAGTTTTTTTTAGATTTAAAAAAACAACAACAATGCATTTAAAAAACAATCACTACTATATTTTCTATTACCGAATAAAAAAAAGAAGAAAATCAAAATATATGAACACTCTCTTATTGATTAATTGATTTGTCATTTGGGTCACTGAAATGATATTATATAAGAGAAATTTTTATTTGATTATCAAAATTTAAATTTTGTGCTGATTAGTATGTAAAGGTTAATCTTTAAAATTAAAGAGAGAAAGTGTTAATAAATTCAAATAGGAAGAGGAACGGAGTAATTTCTTCTTATTATATAAATTCAAATATTGATTGTGTTGTTTTATTTTTCAAATAGTGTGTAAGTGTTTATCATTGAAGTTAAATCTATTTTTCAATAAAATTTAATTTTTTTCTTTAGATTAATTATTTTTAATTGTTTTAATGTGTTAATGTAAAAAATAATTTTATAATTATAAAAAAATCACACTTCTAAACACCTTCTTTATCAACTACATATACTTCATATCTTCTTCTTTTTTTTTAGGAAATGTCAAAGTGTGTGAAAATTATTGTTTTTCAAAATATATTTTACTCAGAAATATATTAAAATAATATATATTTTTTAGTTTTTAAAATTAATTTTAGCATTATCATATTAAAACAATGATTTTTAAAAAATAAAAAAAATATTTTTTTATTAAATTTTATAAAAAAATTAATTATTTTTTAGGAGTGTGGTTGAAATCATGTTCTCTTAGATTTTAATTTTTTTTTATGTTTTTAGATTATTTTGATATATTGATTTTAAAAATAAAATTTAAAAATTAAAAAATTATTATTTTAATATATTTTTTTTAAAAAAAACTTTAAAGATATCAAAACCCAAAACACACAACACTGCAGTTAAATTCAATTGCGTCGTTATAAACCGCCAATAAAAGTCTAGAAGCTTAAGCATCGATCAATCAAACTATTCAATGAAGAGAACTCAGCGATTCAAGCGAGTCTCAAAACCCAAGAAATCGATTCCAGAGACCGAACCCGACGAAGACTCAGCTGCAAATCGGTCAAATCAGCTTCTGAAATCCATAAGCACTAGAGTCAAACCCAAAAGGCCTAAAATTCTTTCACTTCCACCCCCAACGTCATTGACTTTTGATCAAATGACAATCTTGCCCCGTGAATTCTTTCAAATTGACGCTCTTGACCTAGCTCCTCGTCTACTTGGGAAGTTCTTGAAGAGAGACAACGTTGTTTTGCAGATTACTGAGGTAATATAGTTCAAAAGTAAGACTTTTGAATTCCTGGGTTTTCTTTTTAATGTATTTTGTTAGCCTAGCCGAGATGAAAAAAATGAGCAAATGGGCATGTAATAAAGGAATGATCTTTGACAGGTAGAAGCTTATAGACCGAATGACTCAGCTTGTCATGGTAGATTTGGGATTACAGCACGAACTGCTCCAGTTGTAAGATACACTGCACTTTTTATTTATTTTGAACATAGTTTTGGTTTGGTTGTATTAATTGATTGTTGTGTTTCATTTGCTTGATTGGATATAGTTTGGACCGGGAGGGCACGCTTATGTTTATCTTTGCTATGGTTTGCATACAATGCTCAATGTTGTTGCGGACAAAGAAGGAATTGGTGCTGCTGTGTTGATTCGTTCTTGTGCTCCGATTAGTGGTAATTTTGATGTAGCTTTAACGAGTAGTGGCATTTGAATTGTTTTTTGTGAATGCGCATTGAGTGTAAATTAGTTCTCTTCTCCTTGCTTTGTATTACTGGCTTCCAGGTTCTAGCCCTTTGTCTCCGTGCAGGCATTTCGCGTTAATGAAGCCCTCCACACCCTGGAATATGATATTGGGCACCCATTACTTAATTTAGCACATATTGAATCTGATATAGAGGAACTGTACAGGCACTATTTCGGTATTTTGGATGGTTTACTGGTAGTTAATATGGTTATAACTGAAAACTTTGTGGAAGCAATTATACAGCTCAAGAGGGTATCACTTGAATGAATTTCACAAAGGTAAAATTATAACAGCTTAGGTCTAGATAAAAAAAATTCACACCAATAACTATCTGAATAGCTCAGATTAGAGAAACTATGTTTGCAACTGCTACGATGATTCAAACTAACTAATCGCTACTTCCCTTTTGTTCTTGATGAATTGTAGCTGCTCATCATATGAAACTGTGAAAAAAGCTTGTATTGCGTCTCTCCTAATCCAGTTTGACATGGCAGGGATGGATACCATTCAGGAGCGACGCGGTCAGAAAACAGAGAAGCCTGCTCTCCTCAATGGACCTGGCAAGGTCAGCTCTATTTTATCGTCCACTTTCACACTTAACATACATTTGACTGGACGGCGACTAAACAAACTTGTGGAACTGTCATGATTCAATAATAAATTGTGTGATGAATGTTGTGTGGTTCTACATGTATGGTGGTAACTTATAACTTTTTATTGCTCTTTGATGTCTTTGATTAACAAAAGAATTTGTACATAACTAAGATTAACTGTCTTGAATTATGGAAAAGGTCACCATCCAGCTATGATCTCAGCGAACTGGGGCACCTATATTGAACTATTTTTCTTAGTTCTTCTAAATTCCATAAACAGTAACAAAAACATGTTCCATGTTTCAGAAATTATAATGGTGCAATGGCTCCGCCAGTGTAATTTTAATTTCCACAACGAAGTGTTCTTAAGAAAATTTTGTAAGTAGTTATAAACTTGCTAGCATGTATGAAAGTTAATGTTGATTAAAATGTTGGCATCATCCTTCCACTAGCTTTCTCATGATATATGCTGGGTTAGTTTTATTAAAGAATATCATAAGTAGTCGATTGCTGTGCATAACATGTTGGAAAGTACTCAAGATTTAAGGCAAATGGAGCATGCTTTCTTCTGTTCGGTAGATCTTCTCATTTGCTGAATCATTTATGTGCCATCTAGATTGGTCAAGCACTGGGGATTTCTACGGAATGGTCTAACCATCCCCTTCACTCTCCTGGTAAATTTTCTAGTTGCCCTTACTTAATCCGAATCTCATGAAATTCACATGTAACTGAAATGAATAAATGGACATGGCTCAGGTGGTTTAGAACTCTTGGATGGCCCAGAACCTGAAAAGATACTAGTCGGTCCACGTGTTGGCATTGATTATGCTTTACCTGAACATGTAAGTGCACTGTGGAGATTTGCCATTGCTGGTACTGCCTGGATAAGTGCTCCCAAAAACACTCTAAGACCGCCCTAATATTGAAGCAGCAATGTGCTATATGAAGGAAAACGAGACGGCATTTTTTTTTTTTTCAATTAAAAATGGTATGGGTTTCCCTGTTTCTGAATTGTACATAATGACCACGCAGAAAAGCACATGTTCATCAAGTCTTTGAACCTATGCAAGGGGCCAAGGCTGTCCGAGTCTCCGAAAGCCTCGTTTGTTGTTTCTCATGGACTCTCTAATCCCAAAAATTATTGCAACTTAACCCTTGTAGTTTAGCAAAATAATTAATTGCTCCTCATGGTTTCAGAAACTATTATTAAATCCCTCTTTTTTTTTATGTTCATTTACAGCTTAATCTTTTGTCCATTTTATATGCTTTTTTTTTCCATTTTATTATGCTTTTTTTTTGTTTTAAAAAATAGAAAATGTAAAAAATAAGTAGATAGGATAGAAAGTTTGACAGATGATTTTTTTTATAAACAAAATACCATTAAATTAAGCATTTATCAACAGTAGTCTAATAACTATTTAATTATTTTTTATACTATAATGAGTAATTAATTTGTTTTGATAAACTATAAGGATTGAATTATAATTAACTCTTATATATACAAGTCTACTTGACATCTTCTGCTAGAAAATGCTATGAGAAGACCCTAAACAAGACTCTCATTAATTTATACAACGAATAAAACACCAATCCACTCTTTGGCATGCGAGGAGGTGCTCCCTTGTCTCTGTAAAGTCGCCTTTATCTTTCTCCAAGACTTCAACTGGCTATTTGCTGTCACCTCATTCTAATTCTCCAACAACACAAGCCATCTATGTGGGTATGCGGAGAGCCTTTTTCTAGTTAGTAATAATCAAATAAGGGCAAATCTTTACGATGATTATTGTTTAAACAACAGCCTAACCATTCCTTGCCAGCAAGAAGCATATTGAGATACTGTGGCATGTTTTCATTCCCTTGTGATAAGAACACAGTTTTCTTTGCAAGGACGGCTTCCCAGGAACACAAGGAATTATGATATGTTTATTGCAGCTAACACAAAGTGCAGCCATCCCAACCCAAATAACCAGTAAGTATCAAATGTCAGGGTTGAAAAAACAAGCAGATGCTAAACCAAATTATATATCAAAATGCTTAACATTTGGGCAATACATAACTATGATACAGATGCACAAGCTCAGCATAAACAGCTTGCAACAATAAGAATAAAAGTGCCACCACATAATTGGGCTATAATATCCAAAATGTTTGCAGTAATTTCAAGAACTCCTTCGTGATATAAAATACCTTTGACATGATCGCAGACTTTCACGCAAACCCTTGGAAAGGAGCACAAACCATCTGACAAGATAAAAGTAAAAGATAATATCAGACTCCTGGAAAGAAGCGAAAACAAAATTATTTGAATGTGATAATTTAATTAAAGGATTGAGCAGCTATTTTCATACAATACCTAAAATCAAGCAGTGGAATATAAAGGTTAATCCTGGCGTCAGCAAGACACTGCATGACTCTTCACTCATTGTGCAGCAAGTAATTGAACTCTGCTCATGCCTCGAGTAAATGGATTAAACTAAGTTGTATTAATAACTTTGCTATGATCCAGGATGCAACCGACTATAAAATTCTGCAAAGTCAAGCCGAAAGAAGAGGAATTTCAAATCAACATGTTGCTGCACAGGCAACTGAGACAAGAAACCTTCGAGCAACACAGTATATTCCTTTGATATTGCTTCCAGTTCCTGCCCCATATTTTGAAGAAATTCACCAGCACGTTCTTCTAGAGCTTTCCTGCCATCATTAAGCCATGATCCAGGCTCTGAAGATTTGTCTCTTGTCTGCCTCCGTGATCTGTTCTTGTCTTGAGAGGATAAAGAGGATGCCCTAGTTCTGCAGATGATGGAATAATGAGTGGTTGGACACATTCATCAAAGGAAAAAAAAACTATTCAAATATTGGCATTGACATTATGTATTGATAATGCTAGCATTCATTGACAAAACAAAATCATTAAAAAACATAGCAGATTTTTACCTTGTTTGTAACTCATAAATTCCTTCATACAACCGATCAGCATGACTTCTGAAACGTAATATAAGGTCAAACAAGACAAAGAGTGACTTGTAAAGGGATTGGGATCGTTCACCAAGAAGAGATTTCTCTACTATTGAATGGAGGTACTTATCATGTGCTGCAAGTAGATCATCAAGATCCCTCGCTACTTCCATCTCATTTGAGAAGTTAGACCATGAAACCTCCAGAACTTCAAACATGATATAATATTGCAAGTTTGTTACAAAATGATTCATCTGATTCCAAAGGACCTGGCATCGTCTCAGTGTTGAAAGTAAGTGCAACTTGACTGCATGCTGCAGCTTGGTGAAAGAATGAGAAGTAATACAATTAGGTTTCATTGTCTTCCACGCACCAATAAGTGCATGCTCTACTCGCCTCAGCTTCCACAGGAAATTAAAAATTCTTAAATATCTTGCCATAACAGATTCTGTAAACACTGTGTCTAATGGTACTCTGGCATCATATTCCAATGAGAATACATCCCAGCCCCTATCTCCAGTTCCATGTGGCATCATCTTCACCCTCAACCTATCTAATATGTCACGATCATCATATTGGGCATTAGATGAACGAATTGCACTTTCCAGCAACCCTGCCAACTGGAATGAACTAATTGTATTAGCAGGCTCAGAAAGTTCCTGCCCAACAATATCCATTAAATACTGAACAAAATCACCTTGTCCCAGAAGTAAATAGCGCTTGATTGCAAGGCAATGTTCTTTGAACTTATACCTCGTGTACATAACATCCAACAGATGCTTATCGATTCTCTTTGCTGCTTCAACAACCAGAGTTTCAAGTGCATCAGTTTCACCATATCCAAGACTCCCTCTTCTAGTCGTGGTACCAGCAGCAGCTGCAGCCTCCGTTGTGGCATCAGCCCAACCACGATCATCACAACAGACACGAAGAAAATTTATTGACTTCCCAGTCCTTAAAATGCGCTGAGCAAGGGGTTGTGAAATGAATGAAGGAAGCATCCCCGCATGAAGCCTGTAACCTTCCCTCCAGAGTGCCTCAGCTTTCACTGGCTGACCCACAACAAAAAACTCAGCAAAAATATCCTCCAACTGCCCTTCCAAAACCCAACTCCTAACCATTTCAAAAAGTGGTGAACATACACATCGCAGTAAGCTCCTCATGAACTCATTCACCAATGGATCTCCATGCTGGGCATGCAAATGTATAGCCCCAGCCATCGCCCCACCCCTCAAAACTCTGCATTTATCAACCAAAACAGCCATCAACCTCATTTTCACTATTGGCTCAGCAAACCAAACCAACAACCTCCTCAATGACAAATAATTACCCGAACTAGCCGTCTCTGAAACCAGTGGAATTGGATTCATCGCCTGCGCTTCAAGCACAGCCAACAACTTATAATAATCCAAGAGCTCATTCTGTAAGGCAGCACAAAATGCCTGCCCTACAGTTCCCACATCTTCAGCGGTAAACCGATCCATACTTTCTGAAATATACCCCTTAACTTTCCTAAACAACCATCCCAACTCACACAACTTCCTAACCATAACCCTCGTACCTCTCGGAACCTTAATTGAATCCAACAAAACATACCCATCAACATTTGCATCAAACTTCACATACTTCCCATCAATCCCTTGACAAGCATATAACACATCTCTCACTAAAACCTCTTCAGACACCTCGTTTTCCTCTTTAATCAAATTAACAAACTCTCTAAAAGCGATTTTCCGCAAATTCTCAGGATCTTTAGAAACGAACAAAACCCCATTATCATAATCCTTTTCCCCTCTCTTAAAATTATGCGAAACCCGTGATTCACTACTCAAATCAAGCTCATTTAACCCCAGGTTAGATAACAAAGGCGATGGATTTGGCGCATTCTGTGCAATTTTTTTATCTTCAGAAATGATTTTGAGCAAATAAAGAACTGCCCATTTGTTATTAATACTTCCCGACCCCGTTTTGGATGCAAATTTGTTGTATAATTCAGAAAAAGTGAGAGCTTGAGAGGATTTACCTTGAGTAGCGAGACCACGCTTGATTGATTCAGAGATTGCGGCGGCATCAGGCGCAATTGAAGGGGTTAACCTGCTGGAGAGAATGCGGATTGCGTAGCGAAGAGAATTTTGGAAATCAGGAGAGTTAGGGTTAGTGTTAGAAATTGGAGGTTTAGGGCTTTGTGGGTTTTGAGAGAGTAAGCGATTGACTAGTTCTTTGACTAGATCTAAGATTGTCTGCTGGTCTTCTTCCATTTCTGGAATTTGTCTTTTGAAAATGAGGGAGGAGGAGAGAGAGTGAGGGTTTTGAGGGCGAGAGAGGTCTTTTTTGTTTTTTTTTTTAATCGGCGGGGAAATGTAGAGTTTTTATATTTTTCAAATTGGAGTCCGTAATGTAGTTATTCAAAATAATAATAAAAAAAAAAACTATAAAAGCTATGTCTTTACTTAGTTTTTTATTTTTAAATATTTTGAATTTTTTTTATTTAAAATAAAATTTTTTTATGGTTTTAGATTATTTTAATATATTAATGTGAAAAATAATTTTTAAAAAACAAATAAAATTTTTATTATTTATAATTTTATTTTTTAATTCAAATTAATAATATATTATATTTATAAAACCAATTTATTTAATTAATCAAAATTATAACATTAACTATTAAATTTATTTATTTTTTAAAATAAACTTGTTATATCTAAATATTTTAATAAAAAATAAAACAAACCGTGGTTGTGAAGTTCGGGCATCGGCCAGTTAAAAGATATGTATATATATTTTTTTGGATACTAGAATTTAGAGTATGTTTGGCTCTGCGGTTCAACCTGTTTTTAACTGAATTTCAAAAAAATTTTTATTAAAATTAAATGTGGTTTGTATTTTTTGAATCGTTTTAATATACTGATATCAAAAATAATTTTTAAAAATTAAAAAAAATTATTAATATATATTTTAGCATGAAAAACTATTTGAGAATAAACCATTACCACACTGTAAACACCCTCTTAACATGGTATCTCTCGCACACGCTGTATGCTTCCTTTAAAAGTGTCTTTTCTTGCAAAAACAGTAGGCATCAGCCAGAAAGAAAGATCTCGGTGATGGCGGCGGCACTGACTCGAGCCAAGTGTTTTCCTTACTAAAAACACCGTATTTAATTCAACATCAAATGGGTATGGCCTTCTTTTCTCCCTTTAACACCTGTACTTACAGTTGTAGCAGTAGCATGGTCTCCTTCTGTATCATTGATGGTGCCTTAGTTTGCTCCAGTCACATGCCTGGTAGGAATCCTCGGCCTTCTATCGTCGAGTTTATTATGCTAGTATGAGGTTGAAAAAGCACGAGATCGTGTTACTTTTGTTCGAACAAATGGAACTGGTAGGAATCATATTATTTGTACCCTTCATATCTTGACGAATAATGTGTGTTTCTTGCATGCTGTGTGAACTTTGGAATTGGTAGGAATCATTAGATTTGATGGTAAGACTTCCAGCTCAACAAGGATCAAGTACATGACCGATGGATTGTTGCTGAGGCAACCAATAAGTCTGCTCAGTTTTAGGTCCTTTGTTGTTAAAAATGCTGTATTGTTTCATTGTTATGGAGCTTTCTAATAAAGTCTTGTACTCTTTGATAGTTTGTGTAGATATTGTAAGGGTTAGGGTTAAAGGTGCTGCTTGCTGTGTGCTATTGATTGCTGATACTGGTTCATTTTTCATGTGAAGGAGTCAGTGTTCATAGAATGATCTGGTCAGAGATTTTTTAATATTTTCTTATTCATTTGTAAATGGGGCATTTGCAAACATATGTTATGGGTATGTTGAGAGAGCAAAGTGTTTGAGAGAGGAATGATGAATCTGTAGGCTGAAGATGACAAAGATAGTAGATTTCAGATCGTTGCAATATGAATGAGCTGATGGAATTCTTGATGCACTTACAGGGAAGCATTATTGGATCCATATCTCTCTAGGTATTCAGTAATAATTGTTGATGAAGCTCATGAGAGAACTGTCCACACCTATGTGTTACTGGGCTTGCTGAAAAATGTGCAGAGAGCAAGGTTGAAATCTGTCATTGACCATGCTGTTGTCAATAATAAGAAGGCCAGCAATGGTATAACGAAGAAGAATGAAAAAGGAGCCGAATGCACCAATTTTCTCAAGCAGTGCCAAAGGAAATTTCCTCCATTGAAGTTAATAATCATGTCTGCCAGTTTGGATGCACGTCTTTTCTCAGAGTACTTTGGTGGTGCCAGAGCTGTTCATGTTGAAGGCCGTCAGCATCATGTGGATATATTTTATACACTTCATGCAGAGACAGATTATGTAGAATGCAGCCTTGATTACCGTATTCCAGGTCATTATCCATCAACCTTCATTATCTTTTAAAGTTTTGCAGTTCTGAGACTTTGCATTCAAGCTTTTTGACTTTCACTTTTCACCACCAAAATTTCAAATTGTCAAACCTTTTAATGTCTCCATTTTTTTTCATATTCAATGCAGTTTTTCATGTTTGTTGGTGCCACATTTATAGCTGAAATCAAGTTCCTCGGTTCTATTCTAGAATAGTTCTATGTGGAAGATGGAAATCAATCTTTTTCCAACTTTTCACACAAAAATTAAAATATTCCTTTTCCCTCAATTGACCCGAGTGTGATTGATTTGTAAACTAATACTCGAATGCTACAAATGGTCCTTGGACCCTTATGATTTTCTTTCACAAATATTTAAGTTCATTGTGCAGTTTTTTTATATTGCTACTACTAATTGTGCTAGATCCACTTGGAGGAGGGCCCGAGTGATATTCTTGTGTTCCTAACTGGGCAAGAAGAGATTGAAGGTGTTGAGAGACTTGTACAGGAGCATCTTCAAAAGTTACCAGAAGAAAGTCGAAAGTTGTTAGCTGTTCCAATATTTTCATCTCTTCCATCAGAACAGCAAATGCGAGTTTTCATGCCAGCTCCAGCTGGACATCGTAAGGTAGCTTAATGATATTTGTGAGCTATCCTCTATATAGCACTTGAATTGGTGGCACTTAGAATTGACAGCCACAAAGATGATAATAATCTGCAGTTTACTGGCATTATCTCTGAAAAAAAATGAAATGCATGAATCTTAGTGGCTGGTTATGTTAACTGGTAAACATAATTATTATTTATATATCCATTATAATTCATCTCTACACACACACACGGAAATAGATGTATAGTGAGTGGATACAAATAATTCATATGTAATACAGTATTTCTAGATGCTTTCGATCTCTATGCTACACATTAATGGATATAATATTTTATATGTGCCTTAAACTCTGATTTGATTTCTGTGCGATCATTCAGTATTCTTAATCATAGCACTTTGTAGGTGATATTGGCAACAGATATTGCTGAGACATCAGTGACTATACCTGGAATCTAATATGTTATAAATCCTGGATTCATAAAAGCACGTTCTTACGATCCGGTCAAAGGGATGGAATCATTGATAATTATTCCAACATCAAAAGCCCAGGCTCTTCAAAGGAGGTAGGCATGCTGAATTATGCTTGGGTGAAACAGAGACTAATACAAAGGCTATTCAGTTTGAGTTTAGTGATCAACTTTCAACGAGATTTAATTCAGTTCTAGTTACTAGATTCCTCTTAAATTTGTACGATTCACTTTCTGTCAACAAATTGTTACCTGTAATCCAGCCTGCCTATACATAAGCTTGTTTATAACATCCGAGTGATTTTCTTTCATGGTTATTTTGACTATGAAACTATCCATGCTCTGTTATAACCATCTCCTTGGATTTTTTATTTTGGTCCTATGCCATTGGGTGCATCCCCCCTCCCTCTCTATAAGTGCGTGTGCCATCCTTTACATGAATTTGCATGTTTGGAAGCTTAGAATTGGTTGAATGCATTAGTTATCTAAACGGTTAGAAATAGATGTTTGTTTTCTTTTGTTTATTTATTTTTCATTGAACATTATTTCACACACACACACTGTCTCCATCAAATGGTGTTTTTGATCAAATAATAATCAAGATTGACAAACATTTTGTTACTGCAGTGGACGCACAGGCCTTGAAGGACCAGGGAAGTGCTTTCGACTCTACCCAGAGAGTGAATTTGAGAAGCTTGAGGATTTAACAAAGCCAGAGATCAAATGGTGCAACCTCTCTATGTTATTTTGCAGCTCAAGGCTCTAGGCGTTGATGATATTATAGGATTTGATTTCCTGGAAAAACCATCAAGGTGAATCTTCAGATTTTTTTTCACAGTTCCATTGATTTGGTGCACCATTCTCGTTCTGCATTTGTGTTGCTAGTAGCAGATGATTGTAGATTAGTTACCATCATTAAGATTTTAACCTAGACGGAAATTCCCCACATGTTTTTCTGCTTGACTATGGCCATGTCTTTCTTTCCATAAAGATTTAGTTTAGCCACTTTCTCATGCCATCCCCTTCAGCCTCCTCTTAGGGGCTTCTTCTGGTGTATGTTGCATCTTCAAGTCTCCTTCAGTTGAACATGAATTCAGCCCATATTTACTGGTAGAGCCTGAGGTCAAGTTACCTATTGATTTGTATAGTATAGTATAGTATAAATAACCATTTGGGAATATACCTAACATTTTTAAGATGTTAAAAACTTAACAAATTGATTGTTTTGCTGGTTCAGATGCTGAATGTTGGATGTTATAATTGGTTTAATCCAGGCTGGCTGGCCATCTATTTGTGTATAGTGAGGGTAAGAGATAATATTCTTGTTTGGTTCATGCGCGTGGTAGATGACCTTATTTATTGATGTTTACCTGGCTTGTAATTACTGAAGCTGTCTGGTTGAATAGAGTTGTTTCCTCTGTACTGTCTCAAGGGACCTGCATTTTTTAAACAGATCAGTAATCCTTTGTTGCTGAACGTAACAGGGCAGCTATTCAAAAATCGTTGGAGGAGCTGTTTCTGCTGGGTGCTTTGACAGACGACTGTAAGTTGTCGGATCCTGTTAGGCATCAAATGGCTCGGCTTCCCTTAGACCTTGTTTATTCCAAAGCTCTCATCCTTGCTAGTCAGTTCAACTGCTTGGAAGAAATGTTGATAGCTGTTTCAATGCTTTCTGGAATTTATTTTTTTATAATCGTCGTGAGAAGTCAGAAGAGGTATGTGCTTATCAATTGCTTGTTATATGTTTCTAAGATGAATAGTGACTGGACAAAGTTCCTCATCTGTACTAAGTCAAATGCTAAGTTATTTCACCATGGCATCCAACAATAACTTTGTTCATGTCATTGTCTGTCATGTTAGGAAATTGCCATTATTGTGGCAAATACTCCACTTCCACTTTGTACAGATGGAACAACTCATCACCCACTTGGTACAAAGTAGAAACACATGTTGTGGCATAATTGGTGCCATGTTTTATGGCTTTCTTGTCCCATCAATGTTGACAAATATGCTGGAGGAGAGCTTACCATTGAAGTCTATAAATAGAGGCATCATTTAGAGAGCAAAATGAGAGAGAGAGTGCAGAGAAAGATATGAGAAATATAAGAGAGAGTGGGCTGCCAAGGGCAGCAAGCAGTGGCTGTCATTGCAGCACCACAAAGAGAGAAAAGAGTGAGGTTGAGAGTTGAACCGAAAGTGGTGGTGGTGAATTAACAAAAGAGATTACCCGATGAAAAGGCATCTAAAGGTCATCATGGTGGTCGATCGAGATGAAGAGGAAGAAGTCGCACACATTTGCCCAATTATGTGTGCTGAATTGTTAAGTGGGGATGAACTCAACATGGACTTTTCACACAGTCTCTGCTCTGAGCTTCATCTGAGAACTCCTTCTCTTTGCACCTATCGTCTCATTACAGTACCTATAAATTATGAATAAGAAAAATATAAATAAACAAGATGAGAACATAAATATGATATAAGTTAACTAAGATAGTAAAGGAAATGAAAGCATAAACAAGAGATTAATGAAAATAAAACATGAAATAAAACTTGAATGTTACAAAGAGAAAAAGCAAGAAAATGATCTTGATCTGAAAACCAAGATGCCTAAATGAATGACAAATGCCTTCTTTTATAGGTTAAAATTCAAAACTATTCATTTGGTAATTGATTATTGATGTAGTGGCCAACTATTGATTTAGTGGGCTTGGTGGACAGCAGCACTTAAGCATTTTGGCTGGATAAAATGACATTGATACAATCAAAATTTGGTAAAGTGTTCTTCATGAAAGTTGTTGGCAATCATCTCCTTTTTCCACCCACAACATTTCAGAGCATTTGGATTACTACAGATCGAGAAATGATTAAAATACTGAGTAGTGCTTCTGGTGGACGTGGTGGATAGCCCTCAAGCTCTTGTCTGAATGAAATGTCATTGCTAACATCAGAATTTGAGCAAGTGGTTCTCATGAAAGTTATTGGAAATTGTCTTATCTTTCCATCCATCAAATTCGATGTCATTTTACCCACAACTGGAGTTCTAGAAGGCAAAATGACGTCAAATTTGGTAGGTAGAAAGATAAGACAATTTCCAACAACTTTCATGAGGACAACCTGCTCAAATTCTGATGTTAGTAATGACATTTCATCCAGACAAGAGCTTGAGGACTATCCACCACGTCCACCATAAGCACTAATCAGTATTTTAGCCATATCTCGATTTGTAGTGATCCAAATGCTCTGAAATGTTGTGGGTGGAAAGAGGAGATGATTGCCAACAACTTTCATGAAGAACACTTTGCTAATTTTTTATTGTATCAATGCCATTTCATCCAGCCAAAATGTTTGAGTGTTGTTGTCTACCAAGTCCACTAAATCCATAGTTGGCCACTACATCAATTACCAAATGAATAGTTTTGAATTTTAGCCTATGAAAGAAGACATTTGTCATTCATTTAGGCATTTTAGTTTTCAGATCAAGATCATTTTTTTGCTTTCTCTCTTTATAACATTCAAGTTTTATTTTCATTAATCTCTTGTTTATGCTTTTCATTTCCTTTACTACTCTTAGTTAACTTATATCATATTTATGTTCTCATCTTGTTTTTCTCATTCATAATGTTTAGCTAAGTTAATATTGTCAAAGTGAAAAGGTTTCATTAAAAGTGTTAGAATATGTATAATATAAACTCAACGAACTTCAATGTTTATATCCAAGAAAGTTTGTTATTAATATGTCATATCTTTTTATCTTACTAGTTCTTAATATCTTACTTGTTAAATGATTAATCTAGATTTGTGTTGTATAACACTTGGTACAATAAATGCTTGATCCTTCATAGTCTTCGGCCGACATCGTTGCTATGAGAGGAACTTGATTTGTTGTTAACATAAGTTAGCATCATGAATTCCTGACAACATTTAAAAGTATGATGTTATTAAAATAAGATAATTAATATGATCATGTTAAAAATTTATAATGAACTCTTAAGGATAAATCATCTGATTGGAACCTTCTTTGTGTGTGGTTTTCAGTTGAGTAATAAAAATAGTTTATACTATAGTTATTTCTAAAACCATTAGTGGATCCTCTAACCTTAACAACTGTTTTTATCATTGTTTAATCCTCTAACTTTGACAATGTTAACTTAGTTAATAAGTGGGGATGAACTTAACATGAACTTTTCACGCAGTCTTTGCTCTGAGCTTCATTTGGGAACTCTTCTTCTTCTCCTTGCACCTGTCATCTCATTGCAAATAGTGGATAATTCCTTCTTCTTTATTGTTGTAATTCTTGTTCTCTCCCTATATAATCAAATGGCTTCTCCCGTGGATGTAGGCGATTTGCCAAACCACGTTAAATATTGTGTCAGTGTGCTTAGCCTCCAAAGAGCAACTATTAGAAAATCACTGGTCAGAATTCCCAACATAGCATTGTCTAGCTAAGTTATCATTGACGGCTGTGATAAAAACTGGTCAAGAATTAGCTATTATGTGGGCAAAGTCAATGGGAGATTAGGTGTTTAGGGAATGACTGGAACACTGATCTAGGCAGTTTTTAATAGTACGAATGACCTGATGAGAATTTTTATTTTTTTTTATTTCTTTCTACTTTTTTCTTATATACATATATTTTCTTGGTTCTAAATGTTCCAACACTTCTGATTTCTGTGTGATATGTTATTTATTGCTAAAGGACTGTTACAGTTTCTGAATCTCTTCAAACATTGTCAATATGATGTTAGGACCGACTTTTTTCTATTCTTGCATTATATTATGCTACCTACCCAAACCCATAAAACCTTATGTTAAAAGGCATTTTCTCTCTCTCTCTTGGCAGGCAAAAACTGCAAAGAAGTGTTTTGCAAGTCCGGATGGTGACCACTTTACTTTGATTAATGTTTATTGCGTCGCTGATGAACTTTTACAGAAGAGAGGGATGGAACTTGGTACAGAAAAAAATGAGAAAAATATTAGATTCTCTATTTTTATACCATATATCCTATTTTGACACCAAAAAATGAAGTGGTTTCTAGAAATTTTTTGAAATAAAAAAGCATTTTTCTAAATTCGTTTGTAATAAGAGTCGAGTCTTTCATGCCAAAAAATTTCTTTCATACCGAAAATTAGTTATTTTGGGGGGCTCTAACCGAATAGGTTTCTTTTAATAGAATGAAAAGAAAAAGGAGCATGGGTTAGGTAATCTATATTTTCTACCGAATCACTCATGTTATGCTTTTCTACATCGTAGGTCTTCCCATTCCTTCATCTGGCTTATGTTCTTCATGTAGCATTCAAACCAAATGACTCTATAAAATTACGTCGATACTTACACATATTAGGGGTAATGTAGGAGACATCTCTATTTTTTTCCTGGGAAATCTTTAGAATTCCCACTACTTAGCTTTCAATTCATCTCTGACCATCAAATGAAATGTGAATAACCCGTCCTTCTCTTTTTGAAACAAGGAGCGCTTCTAGTTCTGTCGGTGCTTGAAACAATTTTGTCTTGTCCATATTACTATATCTTTAGAGTCAATAATTTTACACGAGAAACTACTAAACTCAATCACTTGTTGCCTTTACTCTTCAGTTTTCTATTGAGGTCTATCCTGTAAAGAAAAAAAATGAAAAGATACTAAGAAAATGGTGCAAGGAAAATTTTATTAATGGTCGCTCACTAAGGCATGCTTGTGACATTCACAGGTTGTTTACCCTTTTTTCTTCCTTATTTCCCTTAGGTTACTTTACTTTCTGGTAGGATTCACTTATAAATTTTAATTTCAATATGGATTCTATGTTCAAGAAATTCTCGAGACTTGACCTATTGTGATCTTTATTAGCTAGCAATCTTGATTTAAGAGGTCATTTTCCACTGCAGTCAGATTAGTGGACATCTTGAACAGATAGGTCTTCCTATTTCTTCTTGTGGAGATGACACTCTTCAATTCTGTAGATGCCTTGCTGCTTCATTTTTCCTTAATGCAGCTTTGAAGCAACCCGAGGGAACATACAGGTATTATATCTCTCTATATAAGCTCAGACATCCATTTGCATTTTCCTTCAGGATTCTTTCGTTTTTCTATTATTCTCCCTTGTTAACAAGTCTTTGGCGAGTTCGTCATGGCATCCACCTTCTCTTGAAATCCCTTTTCATGTTATGTCTCGCTTTCCATTCTCCTACAGCAAGACCCTCAAATTTGCTGAAATGAATGGACGGGCTTTAGCAAGTGGTCAAGTAGTGCAGATCCACCCTACTTCTGTGTTGCACCAGTCAAAGGTGGAGTGTGTAATTTTTTATGAACTAGTCCAAACAAGTCAGAAGTACATTCGCAACACAACTAGAATTGATTATTTGTGGTTGACTGAGCTTGCTCCTCACTATTATGCAATGCAGGGTTGAAGTTTTGGTATGAACTCTATCAACTAATATTTTACTTACCTTTTCATCTTGTTTTGTTCGTTCTTTTTTTAAATGAGCTCTGTTGTTTAATTGTTTAATTGGTTCTTTTTTTTATTGGATTATCCTTCACCAGGAACTAGTTTACATGTTTGACAAACTAACCCAAATTAAACTTTAGTTGAACGCATATTCTTTTATAATCTAACATGATTTCTATAATTATAAGGTATTTCTTTAATGAACAACGACTGTGTAGAGGGTATACTATTAAGAATTGTATTTTATAATTTGTTTTGATTTTTTTCTATTAAATTATTTTAGTTTCATGATTCAGATCGCAGGTTTGACATGTTAACTAGTTAACTTGGATAATTGTTTTAGGTTTTTTAATTAATTTTTTTTTTAGTTTCATCTTTCAACATTCATTTTAATTTTAATAGAAATTGAGCTTTGTAATTTGTTTATGGAGTTATCATGATATTATGACTTGATATGCGGATTGGTAAATTAATCTGAGTTGACCTAAATTAATCTAATATGTTATTATTTCAATGTTTATTAAAAAAATCTCATATTAAATATTTATTTTGATTTAAAATATGTTTTTACCCGTTATCTGGGTTGTCCTTGAACTTACTAAGATAACCGAGTCATATGAAATTAATTCTTACATATTTTGTTTTTATTAAAAAAAATATTAATAATATCAAAATATTTTTTATTTTAAAAAAATTAATTCAATCTATAAAATTACGTGCCAATTATCTAGTATTACAATGACGAAAACACACGAGGGCACAACAATACCTAGAAGCCGGAAATGACAGGAGAACGAACCCATAGAGAATTCTGCCTTGCAGGATGATATTTCCAACTGAAATGCTGTCCAACCACCAATCGACCATGCTGAGAGATTGATTTTGGAGAATATACTCATAACCTGTCTAATTACTAGTTTATTGACCGTGCTAAAAAAATTAATATATAAACAATTGAAAACTTTTCAATATTATTATAAAATTCAATACAACAGATTTAAATTTAAAATTTGTTTATTTGTTTAGTACGAGTTTTAAATTAAAATATATGAGATTTTATTCTCCAGGTAGATCTAAAGAAAAAAAATTAATAAAATACTAAAAAATTAAATTGAATAAAAAAATTTATATTAAAATATAAATTGCAGCAAATGAAATGTTAATTAAAAAAAGATAAAATACTCGAAGGAAATAAAAACTCTATATTAAAGGATAAATTTGTCAAAAAATAAAAAAGAGTCAAATGTTTTTATTATATGATAAAAAACACAAAAAACTTATTTATTATCAGTTCAATACCGAAAGATAAAATTTAATAAATTTTTTTTATTAAAAGATGAAATTAAAAAAAATAAAAGAAAAACCCCAAAAAAATTAGAAACTTCATATTATAAGCTATATATATATATAAAAGCCAGAAATTGAAAAAAAAATCAAGTCAAACCGGAAAAAATCCGAGCAAAACCGGAAAAAAACAGAGCAAAACAAAAAAAAATCATGTCAAATCAGAAAAAAACCGAGCCAAACTAGTTTTTGTTCTAAAATAACAGAAACTGGTTGGTTTAAACTGGTTTAAATACTTTTTTTAATAAAAACCGAACCGAACCGAAAATAATTACCACTATTTTTGCCTCAAACCCACGACTTCCTCATTATTTTCACGCATTAACCACATACAAAAGCTTTTAACCAAATAATTAAAAAATTAATTTAGTTAACTGTTCATATGATAAGCTAACCCAACCCATGTATTTTAGTCGTTTTAGTAGTTATTAGTTGGTCTGAAAGCAAGCGACATGGGAAAAGGAGCCGGTGGCATGGACACTGATTAAGCACACGAATCCATCTAATGAATTCAAATCAATAGGGACCGAGATTTTGTCTCAAGTTTGAATCTTGGCCAGGTTCAATTAAGGTCTAAGAAACACGAAATGGTCTGATATTTCTGTAGTCTGCTTTGTCAAGATCAGGAGCTTGTTCCATTCTCACGTTGTAGTTAGACCAAGTCGGTTTCAATAAGCTACCTTGGAGATCAATACCCCTTCGATTCGGAGAGTGAAGCCGACATAAAGAAAATGGTCAAAATAACAAGCCGTATTATGTTTTTACTATCATTGCATGGGGAAATAGAAAGAGAAGCAGAAAAGGGTTAGTTCCAACTTCAATGAGCATAATGTCATATTAACTTACTCAAGTTTGG
>Ga0325404_1001774_pt1 | contig 22934 bp, 8 predicted proteins | sample PopdelMetagenome_18_FD_205664 | JGI IMG/M metagenome (GOLD analysis project Ga0325404, IMG submission 205664) | Populus deltoides microbial communities from Bellville, Georgia, United States - Xylem-Control-R1 | ecosystem: Host-associated > Plants > Phyllosphere > Stem > Wood/Secondary xylem...
TCTCTCTCTCTCTCTCTCTCTCTCTCTCTCTCTCTCTCTCTCTATATATATATATATATATATATATATATATATATATATATATATATATATATCTTATGGTCATCGAAATGGCTTCTGGTAACAGGATTCCAAGTCATTAAACCCTAAAACAGCGGCAAGACTTAAGGCTGCTGATTTTAAAATTGAGCTTTGTATAAGCTGATGTCTTCATCAAAAAGTCCAAAAGCTTTGCTTCATTTTGAAGACTTTTGTAAGCCAAAATATAGCTACAACCAATATAGTCCTTTTTTATTTATCCAGGCAGGTAACCGGGGAAAGGCATCCTATGCACACGTTTTCTGTACAGCAACTCGACACGATACAATAGGAAGCTGTTCCTTTTCAATAAGAAATTCTAAAGTAGGACCATATATTCTTGGTCAATTAAAGGTGATTAGAATAAGAGAATGAATGGGCAATAGGAAGTTATATAAAGCAGCATTATATAATCTCATTATCAAAAAGGGGTGGTGATATTCTATCAATATGATACAGAGGTGTTGTAACCTAAAGGATCTAGAGCTACCCTAAAGAATGATCATACAACTGGCCTGATAAATGAACAGAGCAGTGATTATAATAAGAGACATATAAGGAAGACTGATATCAAGCTAGTGAAAACAGAAGTATGGCTATAGCAATATGTAGATGCAACTGAACTTAGAGATTTATTACTGGCCTCTTTTGCTGAGCCTGTGCTAGAGTTGCTACCTAGTCCAGCAGCAACTGCAGGAGGCACCATGGAAGCATGTGGTTGCAGTGGGAAATTGTTATAATCCTCCACATCATAGCCTGCATTAGAGCAAGAAGTTTCCCCATTCAGTGATGCCATTTTATATATGTATTAACAGTCAGAACATATATGAAAGTAACACTTACAATCAAACTTCTTCCATCCCAAGACAAGTTTTTCTCTATCAAATACAACACGGTAACCAGTCATGAAGTTTTCTGCACAAGGATCAAGAATTCATATAATTCATTTAAGAACATATCATTCTTTTATTTTCAAAAATAGAAGTTGAATTTCCTAGTATATTGATTAGGAAAAGGAGAAACAAAACAAATTAGAATTTATCCTTGATTGAAAATCATAATTTTCCTTAACCATGGACTGCTACACACAAAGAGTTCAAACTTGTGCCTGTTATAAATCAGTTAGATTCCAAGTGCAGCATTAATTTGATTTAATACTGAAACACGCGTTCATTTTCTTATTTATAAACACATAAAAATGCAATGCTTACGCCCGATTATATTGAGTTCTGTGCTCTTGACAATGGCCAAGCAATATACAATTTCGTTCTGCAATTATTTGAAAGGAAAATTATTTGCTATTAGTATCACAGTAAACAACACAGATCATGGTAAAGGGATATAGAGTAAAACATTACCTGAGTGGAGATCACAATTATTGGATCATAGACAGTAAAATGCCTTCCTCCTTTCATTGTTAAACTCATACTGGGTACTAAACTTGCATTTGCATCAGGACTGCCCATCATCAAGAAAAAGGATACAGTTACGGAGGGGATAGAGACTAGGCAGGTGATGATGGATAAGGCTTTATGTCTCCTTTATTTCACTATATTATAATGCCTAACCTCATATCATAACAATATTCAAAAGGAATCCTGGGATCAGGTGGACGCCACTTATCTCGTGCCAGTGAATGAAACTGTAAAGGAGCATAAGAACTAAATTTCAGTACTGGATTTGGTAATTCAGATAGACTAGCAAAATCAATCTTCATCCTCTGAAGCACTTACTTTCTCCGAGACCCTTGAATAGGCTGGGTCGACCATGTATGTAAAAGAAGTTCCAGAATCAAAAAGAGCTGTGAACTCTACATCAATTAACATGGTTCCTACTCGAGCTTGAGTCACAGTAACATTATAGGTTGGGCTGCATAACAGTTCCAGACACAGGTCAGGGAAAAACTATCCTTCCATCAAGACAATTATGTTAGACTATTAGCATCAAGTAAAGGACAAATTACCACTTACTGTGCTGGGTTAACATTAAATGGGGTCTCTTCCTGGTCAGGACTACCCTTGTCCCCGAAACTGATTCTTCCAATTCCATCATGTCCAAAGCACATGGAGAAAGAATCTGCTATTAATCCCTCCCTAGATAAGACACTAGGAACAGAAATCTTCTCCATCCCCAGCCCAAATAAACCATTGGGAGCAGCAATGTCTAGAAATGAACCACTTTGAACCTGGCCACAACTGCAAATTTCATATTGCATATTCATCTCAACCTATACCCAAAGCATGATGAGAGAACATTGCTATCCCGAGGCAAGGTGTTAAAATTGTTATTAGAAGACAAACTAACTCACCCAAATGTGACATACGCTTCAACAAATTCTCGTCCACCATCTTCTGTCGTCAAGTGCAGAACATCCTTTACCAAAATCCCAGAAGTAGACGTTTGAGCAGAGACATAAGAAACTATGTAAGGGCAGCTGCTGAATGTTCCAAGGCAGCGATTACGCTGTGCACACATATCATTGTTGCAGGTGACCTTTTTGCTTGTTGATGACTCTCTTGGGTTGTATATACTAAGCTCAAAATCCTGCTAGAATAAGTCACACATGGTAGAAAATCAACCATGAGCAGCTAATAGCATTTGATATAGAAGCAGTAAAAATGCATTCATCTAGATTCATAGGCCACTGTTCATCATACCACCAAGTGCTCCTTTAGCTGTCTAATAACCTAAGCATTGTCAAACAGATTAAATGCAAATAACCTCTAGTCTCCACTTTAGTATCCAATTAATAAGAGATAACAAAGACTTACAAAACTCTACAACGAGGGACAAGATAAAGCCAAACAAGATGAATCAACAAAGCCACATTCCATAAAAAATCACATTTACCAAATAAAAGTAAGAACTGAGAAGAGATACATACAGAAGCATAACTAGCTCCATGAGTAGGTGCACATCTGCTGCAATCACAAGGCACCCAGAACAAATCACTTCCTGTGTCAAGTGCCACCATAAACTTCACTCCTGGTGTCCCCAATTCCACTGTTGTGTAATGCAAGCTACACATTCACCCACAAAAGGATTGGAAAATTAAACCCAATTCAAGAATCACTAAAACAATAATTTTTTCAAAACCCACTTAAAGAATCACTGAAACAAGAACCCGTTTCTTAAAACCCAATTGAAGAATCACAAAAACAAACAAAAATAAATTGACAGTAACTGACAATAAAACGCAAAAAGTTGAAAGAACATACAATCCCAAGGAGCTGATTCTAAAGGTTGAATTCCCATCAGAAAAGGCTAAAGATGCATCAGCATCAGAGAGTCTACGCCCCCTTAACATCTGATCACGATGAGCCAATGCTGCATAGTACTCAAAGCTTCCTTTCTCGGGCCAGTTTCTGGTCAAACCTGACCAATTCTTGAATGAATCAGAGAATCTGTGGTGCATCTTGAAAGTAAAGACGCTGCATTTACAGGTTTTAGAGAAAACCCAGATTGTTATCAACAAAAAGAAGGTTAGTTTCGATGAAGATCTCATTTTGAAATGAAATGAAATGATAATTGCATTGCTTAAGAAAGGCAAGATCTTGATTCTAGAGAAAGAGGGGATCTTTTATGTGTATTATCAGTGAAAGTGACTTGAGTAGTTGTAGTAGTATAGAAAGTTGTTAGTAGTTAAGGTTTTTTCTTGCGTGTGAGTGAGATATGGGGTCCACATTAATTTTTTTTTAGTAATAAGGGATCATAGATTTTTCAGGGAAAAATTTGGACTCCAGCATACATAATAAATTAACGTCGGAGCAAAATTTTTGGTAAAACAGTATGTTTCAAGGATTTAATAATTCAGAAAAGTAATATTTAATTAATATTGTAGTTTAGAAATATTATATTTAATTAAATATTATAATTGTGAACCATAATAAAATTACAATTGATATTAATGTTGTAATTCACAACTAAGATATATAATCAAATTTTATAATAAATAGATCAATTGTTTTATAATTATCATTTAAACTAGTAGAACAATTTACACTGAAAAACAAAGATAAAATTTTATGTGAATAGTAGATTTTAAATATTTTAATTGTAATCGAATTTTTAATCACAAGTTGGATAAAAATATATATTTTGATACATAAAATATATTTTAAAAAAAATTTTCATAAAATTCATAATTTTTTTTTGTGTAAACAGGTCTACTAGTTTAAGCAATTGGATAAACCGTTCGACTTAAGCTAGAGAATTAGTAGCTCTGTTTTAAAATCATTAGTGTTATAATCACACATAATTTTTATTTTGATTTTTCATGTAGTTAGCTCTCTTTTAAAATCATTAGTGTTATCATCACACATAATTAATTATTAATTGCAACTAAAAGTTTTTAAATTAATTTCCTTGGTCCAACCAAATTTCCTTCATTACAGGGTACAAATTTCCTTCATTCATAAACAAATTAACCACATAGCCATTTATATACCATGCCATGATTCAAAATTAGATTTAAATACCATGAAAATTATTTATAGAACACAAATAATCCATTTTTCATAACAACTGTTTCAACACAGTCCATTTGCAAACTATTAGTTTAGGCTGAAATCCTCCCTTTCAAGGATCATGGCCTTTTCTTTCTTTATCTAACAATTTAAATTAATATTCATTCTTTAATTCCATTACATGCCATAATTTAGCACAAATTTCATGTCTATTTCAATCAACCAATTCAATCTCTCCCTCCGTATTATGGCCGATTATTACCTATAAGGATAACATAAAATTTTATTTAAATATTCCATAATTACCACTTGGCCCATTCATTTTTCATGTTAATAAACACAATTCTACTCAAATTTCATGGCAATTAAATCAAACAAGCCCAAACCCTTGCACATACTAATGCTGAAACTTCCTCTCTAGAGGAGGCATGGATTTCTTTTCAATTTCTTGCAATTAATCCATTACTCAATCATTACATACTCAAACTAAGATAATTCTACATAAATTCTATAAAAAATTAAATCAATTTAATTCAAAATCCCATTATAATCCCTAATTGAATATTCCATATCATAAAGAGGTATGTTTTCTCTTCAATTCTTTGAAATTAACTCATCACCCATCCATTTTACACCTCCATAAACATAATTATAACACAATAACATCAATTTAAACAACAATTCATCAAAACTCAAAATTAAATAACACTAATATTCACCCTAGCATAATAAACACAACACCACTCTAATCAACCATTCTAGAAGGATTTCATACTCCAAAAGATGAAAAATTAAGATGGAAACTCAACAGAGAACCATGTTCTCTTCACTTTCTTTTTGCACCCTTTAATCTCTTTAAAATCCTTCACTTCCAGAGCCTTATTTAATTATTTCCTATGCTCAAAACCTCTAATTTGATCCTTAAAAGCCCTTTAGAGAACCTTTAATTTCAAGAAAAATAAAGTTTACTCCTCCTTTTTCTTTCTCTTTCGTATGGTGTGCTCCTAGAAACAACCCTTATAAGGGTGGGATTTCTCCCCCTTTTGTTTGGATAATTTTGCCCATAACTATATCTCTTGTATCATTTATGTGTTTTAGTTGATTTTCATAGCTAAATTGCAAGATTGGCCTATTAAACATTTAATTATGTCTATGAGCTTAATTTTTATGCAGATTTATCCAATAATCATTTAATTTGATCTTGAATCCATATTGTCTCTCCAGTCTTGGGTACAATGAGGTATGATTAAGCTCTTATTTCCATCCAAAACTCTAGTTTGATTTTTTTATATGTTTGAAATCCTCCTCAACTTATTTTTTCCAAATTGTCAGTCTTCTTGCTATTATTATTTATTTTTTATTTTTTATTTTAAAAGGAAAAATGGTAAATTTTAAGGAATAACCCAAAAATGAGTTATGACACCTCTTATTTAGAGTAGTTGTCTATTAAACAGAAAAACTATGTAAACATAATATTAGAACTAGCACTCTAGGCATTGCAATTCCTCTCTCCTAAATAGGGATTTATGATATTTATCATGGGTGGTTCGTGTGGATTACCGTTAGAGGCCAGACAATTGAACGACTTATAATTTGCGACAACCTAACCTTTAAGAAATTATTCAAAGCCAAAGAAGATCAAATCTTTAGGTAATAAATCCAAAAAAAAACTCTAGATCTATCTAACGGGATCCTAAGAACTCCTAAATAATTTTGTTTCATAATTTTCATTGCGTGTTTGATATTTAGGAACCTAACAGTAACATCCTCAAATTCAAAACTAGATTTAATCGTTTATTTGCAATTCATTTATAAACCATGAGATTTGTTTTTCACAACTTTAGTGAGTTTATAAGTACATTCCATAAGTCTTTACCAAAAAATCCACGAGAGTTGCCCCGACATTTTAAACATACCAAGTTATTGACACTCATATTCCTAGTCACAATCAACTCTCACATCTTATTCCTTATCCAATCATCCCGAACCACATCTCATTAAAGACCAACTATATTTTTCAAATCGCATCATACACAAACATATATTTAATCAACTATATGATATAAACATTTAAAATAATATAAAATAGAAACAACTACTAACCTATATTTCATATAAAATAAATTTATTTCATAGTTTCCGCTACGTGTATGATATTTGGAAATCCAACAGTGGTATCAGAGCCTTCGTTAGAACAATTAGGGTTGTTCAATTGCGTATTTTATTTTTATTGGTGTTAATTGTAAATGTGTGTATAACCCATGAGGCATTACTCTAGACTTAGCTTGTATATATGTTATGCACCTATCACAAATTCTTTGCACATCTCTTTTCATATGAGGCCAATAAAAGTGTTCACGTAAAACATCCATAGTCTTAGCAATTCAAAAATTCCTCATTAAACCACCCCCATGAGCTTCCCTTACAAGCAATTCACGCATAGAATAATTAGGTACTCACAATTTATTTTCCTTAAACAAAAATTGCCTAAAAAACCTATCCTTGGTCGAAATTTTGCACTGATCATATATAGAACCAAAATCATTATCATCAAGATACAATTCTTTAATATACTCAAATCCTAACAATTCAGTATTCAGAGTATTAAGAAAAACATACCTTCGCGATAAAGCGTTTGCAACAAAATTTTCTTAATCTTGCTTGTACTTAATCACATATGAAAAAGTTTCAATAAACTCAATCCACTTGGCATGCTGCTTATTTAGCTTACCTTGACCCTGAAAATGTTTTAATGACCAGTGATCGGTATGAATAACAAACTTTCAACACACATTCACCAAGTCTTGTCTTTCTTTGGGACAAGAAGCACGAGAATTGCACAAGGACTCATACTCTCACGAATGTATCTTTTCGACATCAACTCCTCCACTTACCGTTTGAGTTCTTTAAATTCTCCGGGATTGCTCCTATATGCCGACCTATTTGGTATAGATGCTCTTGGAATAAAGTCGATTTAATGTTCAATTCCCCTAATTGGCAGCAAGCCACTAGAAATCTCTTCTGCAAAGACATCTTCAAATTCATGTAAAAGAACTTTAACAACATTAGGAACATAGGAATCCAAATTATTAGAGTTAAAAGTATGTCTACTTATACACAAGTAAAATCATAGGCAATTCAGAAAGATAAGCATGTTTAAGATCACTAGATTTTGTAATGAAATATAGGATTTTCCCTATTTTTTCTACACACTCTTCTTTTCTCACATTTTCTTTCTTCTCTCCACTCTCGGCCTCCCTTCTATTTTTTTTCTTTTTGGCCGTGACCCTCCCCTAATTTCCTAAGGGTTGAAACTTTATCCCCTTTTGTTTTGAACTTATAGCTTACTTTATTTTCACTCATCCTCACATTCTCACCATGTTGTTCGGCTTGTTCTTCCATTTTGGCCGAATCTAAGTGCTCCTCCTCATAGCTTTTCTTCAACTGAATTTGATCTTCATACACTTGCTTTGGTGTTAGTGGGGCAAGTGTATAAATTCTACCATCCTTCTCCAATGAATACCTGTTCTTAAACCCATCATGCTTGGCTTTTCTCTCAAATTGCTAAGGTCTCCCTAGTAACAGATGAGTAGCATGCATAGACACAACATCACATAACACTTCATCCTTATACTTGCTGTAACGCCTAGCACATTCTCATGCGTTTATACTTATTTTCATTGATCGAGTATGTAAGAAAATACAAGTAAATTGTTTTTTTATAAGAAAAGTTTCAACAACCTTTCAACAATTTTTTTTTATTAAAAAACACAGTCTATCACAACTCTTGTTGAAATCATATTCACATAAAATATTTATAAGTTTATCTTTCTCTTAAAATACATATATTCTTTATGCATAAAACTAGATAACTTAGTGACCCTAAAAAGCTGATGTTTTCAAAAGAATTTACTTGTGACATAAAAAAAATTAAAATGAATTCATAATAAACATTTGCATCATCCTAGTTACTAATGTTTAATAATTATATAATCAAAACCAATTTCAAAATATTTCATTAAGAACATTGATCTTACATTAATTTCCCACGTTATACATCTTCATCTTTCTCTGATAAGTTTTATTTCCAACATCTTATTCATCATATTATCATTCTTATATCATGATAACTTTCCTTTTCTTTTTCCTTAATCTAGATTAACACATCAATATACGATTTATTCTTCACAACTTTAAAATTGATCGGAACCATTCAAACACTTTCATATAGTGTTTCTTTTCACCTTAGATTTGTTTCATAACTCTTTCCATTTCATGAATATATTCAATTTATGTCATTATTTCATATCAAATGGAATTTACACTACAATTTATTTCCTCAACACGTATAAATCATATGATCTTTTCCTCTCACAATCATCTTTAATCCATATCGTAAATCAATGCGTAATTATATCTAATTCACATCGTAATTTAATTCACAACATATGTAATTCAAGTCACCTTTTTTTTTCCCTGACATTTATTATATCTATGATAATAGTAAATCAGTCCATATAACACCCTTATTATATTGAGAAATTTCCTCGATTCATTATTCATTCCACTTATTTCATGTCCATTTCTATTATTTATAATTTATCACATAAACTTCCATCACTTTTATACTTAAAAGACATGCTAATATTATTTTTCTTTTCCATTAAACTTTGTCCGTAGGGATAATTTAATACCCAAACCTTAACCTATCAGCACAGTCAAACTCATGTACACTTTGCTTCATTACATGTTATTGTTGCGGTCAATTGGTCAGCCGAATAACTTATTAATCTCTTAATATGACAACCTCAACCATTCGAAAACCATTATGCATATCTATCTTTTTAAAATAATTTAATATACACTCTACTAAAATTCCGGTGGAGTTTTCCTCATACTTGAACTATACCAATTTATCAACATCTTCATTAATATCTTAATCCAAAACTACAGACATAATTTACTACTCGGCACAATACTGCAAGGTACCTGATAATTTATTTAATACAAAATACAATCAGCTTTATACACAATGATTATTTACTATTATCTCTTCTATATATTTACCCTATTAATTACTAAATAATTAATTTTTATTTTATCCTTAACTTTACAAATCAATACAGTTGGCACAAACCAAGAACATACTAATGTCCTTTCTAGTCCAAACCGGATATTTGTTCAATTACCAAATTATTGACTTCTTCAATTGCCAATTAATCAAAGTGCTAATCCCATTAACTAAGAAATTAGTTTCTCCAATAGCTCATTAATCAAAGCACTTAGTCCAATTAACCATGACACTAGTTTCTCCAATTACCCATTAACCAGGGCATTGGTTTCTCCATTTGCTCATTAACCAAGACATCTGTTTCTTCATTTGCCCATTAACCAGGGCACTGGTCTCGTTAACCAGGATACTAGTTTCTCCAATTACCCATTAACCAGGGCACTGGTTTCTCCATTTGTCCATTAACCAGTGAACTAGTCCTGTTAATCAGGGCACTAGTTTCTCCAATTACCCTTTAACTAGACACTAGTTTCTCTATTTGCCCATTAACCAGGACATTAGTTCCGTTAATCAGGGCACTAGTTTCTCCAATTACCCATTAACCAGGACACCGGTTTCTCCATTTGCCCATTAACTAGGGCATTATTCCCCTTAACCAGGGCACTAGTTTCTCTAATTACCCATTAACCAGGGCACTAGTCCAAATAACCATGAAACTAGTTTCCACACAATATCTATTCATCTGTTGGCTATCTCACACGTCAGTTATTTTGAAGTCCCCCCCATACACACATGATTTTTTTTTTATTATTATTACTACATAGAGGTCTAACAAAAATTACACATGATTTTCACTGTTTTAATCGGTAACAGATCATACATCGAATCCCCCGCCAATGCGGTTGATAATAATTCTCGCATAGCAATTCTATCATTATAATCAAAAGTAATATATACAAAGTTTTTCTGTCGTTACAGTATATCACATCTCATAATAGACTACCCATTATCGCCTATACAATTAATTAGAACTTTTCAATTTTCTTAATAAAAATATCACATCAATATTCATATTTACAATGGCATTATAAGAAAAAAAAATACAATATCTTAACATTCATAAAATTTCCTAAATAGATTAGGTGTCGGGCACCTACCTGTAGTTTGGTCACTGAATGCACAACCTTGATGTTGTCCTCCTATAAACAACTCTCTTGTACCAACATGAATAACTAAATCACTTATACAATTATTTCTTTCTGAAATTATTTAAATTTATTTCACCATTGTGAAATTAAATTTAAACTTCACATTCATAAATCACTAATAAACTACTTCCAATCCATATACCAATAATAAATTATTTTATTTATAATACATTTATCACCATGGTTTATCCAACTAATAAATTAGTTGTATTATCCATTCCATGACTTCAATTCCACCATTTTTCCTAATTTTTATATATTACAACAATAAGATTAAACAAGGATTTTGTCACAATTTAACAACCAACTTTAACAACCCAATTCATTTATTTTCATGAACTTGACCAAACCTTGATAAGATGGAAAATTAAGATTTTCCTTCCATCCTATTTAATTTGTAATTTAATCTCTATCACCATGTTTCTTAATGTATTTCAACACTAATTTTATCATTACCCATATCACATTTCATCCTTTTATTTCTTTCCTCACTTTGCCAAATTTCTTAGTTTAGTAAGAATGTCATTTTTTTTCATTTACATCTTACTTGTTTATACATTACTTAACCCCATATTAAATATATTTCCATCCAAACTAAAATTCTAACTTAGTCAAATACAATTTTCCTCTTTTTCCATTTAGCATTGCAAAATTGTTTTTTTTTAACATCCAATGAGGGATCAATTATTCTTTGATTCTAGTTTTCAAAACCTCATCTGAAGTTAATTTTATTTATTTGAGCATGATAATTTTCTATTTCATCAATAACATACATTCCTTACATTTTTCTACCAATGCCAAAATTTCAAGTAAGGATAGCATGAAATTTCTTCAACTTTTTACTCAATTAAACACTAACCCATTCAATTCTCATGTGAACAAACAAAATTTCATAACAATATTACAAATTACTACAGCAAATATGCTAATCACAAAGTTCCATAATCAAGCACATCATCAACTAAGCATACATGGATGAAATTTCTACAATCAACACAATAAAAATCATACTTACTACTAAGATAACAAGGAATTTAATTAGAAGAAACCTCAATGTGAAATCATTCTTTATCTCCCTCCTTCTTCCTATATCCATACGTATTCTTCCTTCACAAGCTTTAAAACCCTTAGATCACTTAAATATTTAGTGTAGCTCACCATAAACCTTCTTAATTATCTTAACTCTCCATAATCATGCATTATTTTCAAGAATTGATGAGAGAATTATAGAGAAGATGCAAGAAAATCCCTAACTCCATTTTCTCTCCCTATAACCCGTTGGACACCCCATGAAAATTGGGGTTTATATAGTAAAATTTTCATTATTTGCATTTAAGCCTTGCCTTTCATATTTAAATCTATCTAGTCCCCATGAGTCATTTTCTTTTCTTTTTTTGGTTGGCTGGAAACAACCCTTTGAAGGCTGACATTTCAATTAATTAATACTATTTTTCTTTTAATTATATTACCATATGTCTCTAGAATATTATTTTTTTTATTCGGTTACTGGTTCTTTTTCATGCAAATTTTAAAAATCACCAGACATAATGTTCTAAAAATTCTGAAACTTTACCCCATGGTAAAATAATATATTATAATGCTCCACACAAAGTTTCAATTCAATTTGTCAATCATATTAAAAGTTATGTGCGATAGCACAAAACTGATCAAATTGCAATTTTCTAAACACAATCCCAATTTCTCTAAAAATTATGAAATTTTAACCAAACCTAAGAAACTATATTAGACGTCTCCCCACAAATTTTCATATTTTTTTGACAACCTGATTGAGAGTTATGAATTTTTAACATAAGACTAGTTGATTTATGATTTTCGCCCAAAATTCAAAATCTCCTTATTTCATCCTTGCGTAAAGCACCCAATCATTTTACTGTCTCATCAAAGCCACTTTACTATATTTATTTTCCATTTTTAGTCATTTATGGCTTATTCCAATGCTACGACAACATTACCGATTTCTCTTTGGTGTTTACACCAACACTTTTTGTACCATTTTTTTTTTGACCAGGGGTTTACACTTGCCTACTAAAAAAGAAATCATCACTTGTCTATTCACCCTAACAACACCACATTCATTCAACCATTAAAGCTGATAAGGCTTTTCATGCTTTATGGTATTCAATCCCAACTTTCTAACCAAAGTAACACTAGAAAAATTAGTACAACTACCACTATCAATGATCATACTACATATTTTATCGTTGATTAGGCATCTGATATGGAAGATGTTCTCCCTTTGTTGCTCCACATCATCCTTCTTAGTCTGAACACTGAGTGACCTTCTAATCACCAATACTTTATCACCAATAGCATACTCTAAATTGCTAGCATCTTCAAGTGGTGGCATGTCATCACAATCAGACTCCTCGCTAGTGGACACAATCTCTCCATCATCCCTTAGAATTATAACTTGATGATTTGCACACTTTGATGCATAGTGTCCTAATCTCTGACACTTGAAACACTTTATATCACAATTACGCTTTGGTTGGACTTCTCTCCCTTAAGTTTTTTTTTTTATTGGCCGAAACCTGCTTCTTTACGGAGGTAGGTTCGACAACTTTAAAAGTCACCAAAGGCTTCGATGACGCACTACCCTCTCTCCTATAATTCATCTTCCAACTCGAAGAAGACCCAAATAAGCTCTAGATCGTGTACTACCCTTCCTTTTCAATTGTCCTTCTACCTTAATGGCTAAATGCACTAACTCTTCCAATTCAACATAAGATTGCAACTCCACAACATTAGCCATGTCTCTATTCAAACCATTCAAAAACCTAGACATAGTAACTTTCTCATCTTCATTAACATTAGCTCTAATCATAGCCACCTCTAAATTCTTTCTGATACTTCTCCACTATTACTACCCTGTGTAATCATTTGTAAACAATTAAACAACTCTCTATAATAGTGTTTAGGAACATACCTCTTCTTCATTATTGTTTTCAACTCCTCTCATGTGCTAACTGGTCTTTCTCTATTTCGTCTTCTTTCTACCACCAATCTCTCCCACCAAACCATGGCATAATTAGTAAACTCCACTACAACTAACTTAACCCTTTTTTTCTTTAGAGTACCTATAGATGTCAAAAATCATCTCCATCTTTTTTTCCCAATCTAAGTAAGCTTCCAGAGAAGTTTTTCCCTTAAAGGTTGGGATTTTTAACTTAATACTTCCTAAATTTCGGTCTGCATCACCCAAATCATCAAAATCCCCTCTATATTCAAAATCCCTATGTGGCTGAATATGTCCCCTCCTTGATCGATTCTCATACCTTTCTCCCTTATGTGTACGGAACCCACCACCACAGTTAAGATCATCATTGGCTTCATTTGCAGAGTTTCTAGCAACACTCTCCTCATTCCTAGCTTCTCTACCCTTTTTACTTCATCCACCATCAGACCTAGTCTCTAATTTTTAAATCCTAGTCATTAGCTCATCAAACATAAATTTCATCTATTGTTGTATTCTCGAAAGCCCATCTTCTGGGATTTCACCCTTCTTCTGTGGCATATAATTAGAAGATATTTTTTTTAAAAACCTGCATGAAAATCATTAGTAATAAAAATAACACCCCACGCACTCGTGTTTCATATAAACTTATAGGCTTTTCACTCTAACGTGCTCTTTACACCTTTTTCCACTCAAATTGCCTTTCTTTAGTTCTTGAAATCACTTAGCAACAATTCAGAAAAAACAACCAACTACGTAGAGAATTTATAAATTTGATATAGACTCAAGAAACAAGAAATTTATGAAACTAACAAAACAAAACTACGATGACAAATTCACGAGTAGCAATGCAAATTTATGCGAGAAATATGACGATTTGAAGATGTGAAATAAACTAAATGGAAGTAATAATACTAAAGAGATTTACTATCCAAACTGAAAATTAAGTCTAACAATGATAGAACCTGAAAAAAAAAAAGGAGCAACGTAAATTCCTAATGACCAAATTTTCTTTCCCTTGCTCTCGGCCAAACTCCAGAATGTTGATTTTCTTCTCTCTTTTTTTTTATGGCAACAATCAAAATTTTCAAAATCAAGCCCCTTTTTTTTGTATACCAATTCGGCAATCAAGAAAAAAAATCAAGAACACATTTTTTTATGTATATATTGCGACAAGATCAAGAATTCAACAAGAACACTACCTTATGATTCCGTGTTCAACAATTCAAGAGGATGCAAGAACCCTATTTTTTTAATATATATGGTCGAAACTAATTAAGAAAAAAAAAGAATCAAGAAACAAAAAACACAAATTGAAGGATATAACATATGATAAGATTTGCTCTGATACCAACTGATACAAACCTTAGCAGAATTTAATGAAATTCAAGAACCCAAGATCTATCTAATCCAAGTTTGCTGAAAATAGGATGAGCTTATCACAATGAAAGACCTGCTTTAAGACAGCAACACTATAAACCAACTCAATCATAACGCCTACATCTGGAGATGAATAAAAAGAGTATAAATTCACAAGAAAGATTGGTCAATTCTTTAAAGAGTTGAAAGTTCAATCAAGAACCAAGATTGACAACCAAAGGTCGGCCAAAATCAGAATATTATTAGCCAAAAAAAAGTGTGCTGAAAATTATTCTCAAGAGTATTTATACCCCAAGCCAAAACCCTAGTTTCCCTAATGGGTCACATATAAACCCAATTTAAATAATAATCAACCCAAACTAAAACTAGCCCAAACTAATTAAAATAAATAAAATAAATAAGTCTAAAATCCAAACAAGTGTTTCCTTACAAAATAAAGAAAGTTTAATAGCCCAACTAATTTAATAAGATAAGTTCAGTTATTTTCGCATTCTGTCCGGCAGCAGTAAAACTCAACTTTAAATGGATGGTTATCTTTTGTCTTAAAGAATTAGAAGGCGTACCATATATCGTTGGAAAAGTATGGAAGTCTAGTTTCCAGCACAACTGGAATCACCTCCAAATTCGAATTATAACTTTAGTTATGATTTAAAAAAAAAAGTTGTGAAAGGTCAAATTGTCCGAATCTAGTCTTCTTCTCCCAATCCTTGTGTAATGGTCTTGATTCCACTAACAAGCCCCTCTTGAAAATGAATAAGATTAATCACGAATTGCTTCTTATTATTTAATATCCTCTTGAAGTCCACCTTAACCCACGTATCTTGAAGAAGTCCATTGACAACCTCTTTGAACCTCTTAGCTCTAAGCCTTGTAACTGGACCAACCGGAACCTTCATGGATCCTTTATTGCTTGGATCACATCAACATTAGTCAGTTAAGTGATCCGTAGTGTAACTAACCCTAACCATTAAACAACCATAGTGTCTACACTAATAATTTAATTCAATGGCAACCTTAAGAACTATATAAGTAGATAAATCTAAACATAACTATATGCAATCTATGTTAGATTTAAGTGAATATTTTCCCTGAAATTAACAACATATATCTATCATAATTATTAAACTTAGTTGCTTCACAAGTTTAAATATCACAATTCTAGTTTTGATAACAAACTTAGCAATAGATTGATTAGAATAATAATTTAGAGTCTGCTCTAAAAATTAAACTAAACAATCATAGAAAATAAGTATAGAAAAACATTCATACTCATCATATAAAGTGGAAAAAAAAAGATAAAATAGATCTCACAGTTTTTGAAATCCAAAGGTTTCAATATCATTTCAACCAAGAAAATTAACTTAGTCTTGCATGTCAATTGGAAAACTAAGGAAAGGAAAAGATGAAAACATAATTTCGGGTATAGGGGAAAATGGTGAGAGTTTTCTTCTTCTTTTTGGCCGTTTATATCCTTTTTCTTTCTTTCTTTCTTTCTTTCTTTTTATTTGATAAGAAACCCTAATCCCCACAACCCTCCAATTCGCTTGTTATCCTCCAAAAATAATGATAATCCTTTCCACAATAGACAATTTACATTTAAGTAGTACAATAACTATTTTTCTAAAAAGAAGAAAAAATAAAGACCTTTTCCATATGAAGAAATAAAATCTTTCCATACAATGAAATAATTTTCACGTTGGTTTGGATGCTTTGGAAGTAAGTTGGACTTGTGCACAAAACTTGTCTGCTGATAGAATTTATGAGTTATCTTAGAAAAATCATATTTCTCTTATATGAGCTCCTTTTGAGCTCATTTTCTGGTGCAATTTGGAAGTTTGATAGGTCTTTGAGTCAGAAATTCAAAAATATTGAGTTCGCATCAAATAAACTTCCCTAACTCGAGATATTCATGTCAGAATGGCTGAAGTCAAAACTAGTAGAATACGAGACTTGTCTTTAAAGGCTGTGATTTCCATGCTCTTTTTTTTTTCTTTACCATATATATATAGACAAGTATAGATGTTAACTTTCTAATACCACTAGAATCACTTCATTTCAACCGCTACAGCTTAAGTTCTGCATAAAATATCGATTAAATGTCAAATCTGCCAATATTCGACATAGGTTGGAATATGGTCTGAATTTTATCTTTAATTTACTCCTTTTCAAATCTTACATCTAAAAGTGCCTTTAAAACATAAAACAAATATAATCAAGACATTTTATATATAAAACATGGTCAAAATACTAAGTAAATATGAGTAAAACTATCAAATAATATGGTTGCATCATTTTAGCTTGTATTACATTTAGTCATAAGGTTTTCACCTTGGGATGCATTCAACCATATTGGGTTTGTTGGTGTTGATGAGTTTGTCCTAATTATGGACAAGTTGGTTTCGACCAGATTTGATTTGGGCCTTATGGATGTGCATATGGTCCTAAAGTGGCTAGCATTAATTAGGGTGCTGGGGTCCTTTTATTACAAGGATTTGTCAAAAATCCTAGCTAAGGTTGGGTTTATGATAGGCAGGTCACAAGGCTGAACTGGAGAGGTATTATGGCGTCTCTATATTGGACAAGGATTCTATATCTAACGTGGAAACCAAGGGGCGGCTGCATGTGGGTGTAAATTCCCCTATTTATTTGTTCACTACAAGTAAAGATTCCTTTCCTTTCAATGAGAATAGGAGGAGCTAGATTTGAAGGACTTTCCTAGTTCTTTCTTTCCTTTCTCTTGTAAGATTTCCTTTTTTTAAAGGGAGATTATGGAAGCCTTTTAAAAAGGAAGAATTCAGCAACTCTCTTCCTTATTTTTTAAAGCATTTATTAGACCAAACAAGGGAAAAAGATCAAGCATTGAAGGCAGCATGTTCCAAGCATGGAAAGTGGTCTAAAATGGGTGGTAAGCACACATTATTCCTATGCAAGTCAGACCCCTACACAAGGAATTTAATCAAGCCAGGGATGGCTTTGGGGGTTGATTGTATTCTTGTATTATTCTGAATATTTTACTTAGTTTTTATGTTGTTTTAAGTATTATTTGAGCCATAATATTTCAATTTAGGATTTTAAGTTTAGTTGAGTTTGTTAAATTAAGTGTTTTAAGTTTTTATTAGGCATTAGGCTTGTGTAAGCTGAAAGCCTAATGGTTTGCAATCCAATATAGATCCATTAGTGTAAAACCCCGAGAACGAACTTATACAAAGAAAATTTTATTAAAATTTAAATTCTAATAAATATAGAGATAACACAAATACAAAAAAAAAATAACAAGTATGAAAGCCTTATTAAGGGAGGCCCAAATTGTGAAAAATAATAAAAATGGGGTCAAAATGTAATTAAGAAGAAATTGGACTATAAAAACCCCATTTCTTCTTGCTTGCAAGGCTGGTAGAAAACACATCTAAAGGGGGGAGATTTTAAGATTTTCCAATCAAATTTGGGAGAGAAAACACTAAGGTTTAACAAGTTATAAGTCCTAGACAAATCTATAGGAGAAAAACATCATTTATACAAGAGAAATTACAAGAAACAAGTGTGGAAATTATGAAGGAGGGGTGAGTGGCTGGCTACATGCAAGGAGAAGGGAGCCAAGATTTTCCAAATTATTGAGAAGTAAAGCTTCGATTTCTTCCAAGTAAGGAGTTCTAATCCTAATTTCTACGAATTTAACTTCAATTTGGTTGAAATTGCACAATTTTATTGAATTGAAAATTAGGGTTCTTGAGCATAAATTAGAAAATATGTGAATTACCTAAAATTTGATAAATTAGAGTGCTGCAAATTATCTTGGATATGATATTATGTAAGGACAACAAAAAAAGAAAAGAAAAGGGGTTCAAGGTAGCCAGCCATTAGGAGGGTGAATGAGAGGGGTAGAAGTTGTGATTTCTTTGTTAGATTATTCTTAACGTGTTGTTGTGATGTAAATGATGATTAGAAAAGAAAATTATCACTAAAGAAAAAGAAGGAGCCCTTAGTTCCTTTTGGGTTATATTCGACTAACATGGGAATTGGAGGGGGAATAAGAGTTTTAAGATTTCGTATGAAAATTAGGAGTGATTTAGGTGTAGCGGAAAGTTACTAATAAAAGAAATCAAGATAACTTGATGTTATGGGAGTTATATAAATTGGTTTCGTAAGCCATGTGGAGTAGAAAGGAGATATGGCCAAAAATGTGTTTTGAGGATAGTTAATAAGGAAATCAACTTTCGATCTGACTGTTAGATTGAACTCAAATTTTGCTACGTAATTCTAGAACTTAGATCTATTGGAGGATCGGTTAGCTATAACCAATCAAGATCTTAAAAACATTCAAATTAAGCTTGAAAGATGATGTTTGAGCTATTTTTTTCTTAGATTTTTAGCTTAATTTCATATTGTGTTTTGTGTTTTTTTTTAATATTTTTATCTTGTAGCATATTTAAGGAGTTATAAGACCTTATAGGCATATCATGTCAGAGATAATTCTCCAATAATGATGTGCGTATTAAGGTTATTGTGTAATAACCCTTTTTGGCATCAATTTTGTGTTGTTTTGTTACTGTCTTCTTGTGTTTTGTGTTTTTTACTGTGTCAAATACCAACTTCAATGAGATTACAAATCTATTTGGATCTCAAAAGGTTTTCCATGGCATTTCCAATGATCATAGTGGTTATCAAACTTAGGTATAGCAACTTGCACAAAGTTCTCTGTTGTCATTCAAAGAATTACTACTTTTTCCAAAATTAACAAAGAATACATCAATTACTTTTTACTTCTCTGTTTAAAATCAAGTTATAATATCACATGATAGAATATATATTTTAGAGAGGTGTGGTTGGAGAAGAAAGACACTAAATTTATTAATAATTATAGTTTAAATAGAGAAGTAAATGAACTAAACAACAAAAATAAATAAATAAATAAATCAGCAAAAAAAATTCTGCATTACTCCACTAACAGAGTATGCTCTTAAAGAATAGATCAAATAACAAACTCTGAAAGACTAGGATAGATAGAATTATAGTGAAAAAAGTTTTATTTGATGAATGAACTACAGGAGATCCTGAGTAACAACATGGTACCTTACGCATCTAGTTTCTCTACCATCAATTTCATAACAAATCCACATCCATATCATTAAAATCATAATTAGTCACTAGCGACATGACTAGACATGAAATTATAATGGAATTAGTACCAAGTACTAACCACATCAGCAACAAGATTCTGAATTCCACCTCTTTCACCAGTAATTGGTTAGTTGATGATGAAAAATAACAAATAAGATTTGAGTAGTTATACGATAGGAAGAATAGTTATACATTCATGAACAAGTTCATACCCATGCTTGTTACATTTGAGGGGCTTGAGAGATTCAGGTACAACAGGTCCAAGCAAGCGAGGTTTCGGACAATGGGGCTGGTTATTGCCTCCAGAACATTTCCTAGTTGTGTCTGAACCTGAATCAACCAGACTACTTTTTACTGGTAGATGATACATATTTTTTTCTTGTGATCTAAAGAAGTAAAACAAAGTTAGAATCAAAAGAACTTAATCAACCTTCTTATGACTTGTAATATTTCTACTCTCATGAATTAGAACTCATCCAAGGTGGAAAATGGAATTTATCCATTTATCTTAGGAGACTAACCACACAATTATGAGAGAGAGAAAGAGAGAGAGAGAGAGAGAGAGAGAGAGAGAGAGAGAGAGTAATCCATTATCATTGGGTTTCCCGAAACACATGCATAATAAAAACAATATTTAAGATTTTTTCGGGAGTCATAAGGATTCTGTTAGATAGATCTAGAGTTGTTAAGAGCCTATGCAAAAATTACCTGAATATCAAATGTTCTTTTCAGTTTTGAATATTTATTTTAAGGTTGGGTTGTCACAAATCACAAGTCGTTCAAATATTCGGCCACTAATGATAATTCACATGAATCACTAGTGAGAAATCTCCAAAACCTTTTTAGAAGAGAGGGATTGCTATTCTTTAGAGTGCTAACTCTTTTCTTTTGTATTTTAGGTATTTCTGTACTATACTCTACTCACATTCTCTTAGGAAATAAGAGGCCTAACATTCTATTTATAGAAAAATCTAAAAATCTTATACATAGCAAAAGATCAATTTTCCCCTTAAATAATATCACATATATTATTTTTTAGGATAATTTTAAAAATTTATTCAATCAAGTCCCTACTTGATTTTTTCTGGATCTAAAATTGTAATCCCTTATATTAATTACATTCTAGCCCTCAATTTCTTAAATTTATTTACATTCATGCCACACTTGATTAATCATTCCATTTTTAATTTTTAACCAAGGGTTCTTATGTGTATGACCTATTAGATTCCCTAATAAGTTAACCCAAATATAAATCATAATCCTAAATAAAATAAGATTAAATAAATTAAATAGTTTAATTTATTATCAATTCAACAATTGGTTGATTTATATTTAAAGATTAAGTACAATGTCTAGTAACCTATCATATCCTCTAAATATTAGGAAAGTTATAAGTGGTTTGACTTAACTTTTTAGTAACTAATTTCTCAGTGTAAATAATATCCCTTGACCAAGAATGTTCTAATTTAAATATTATATCATAAAGTATATATGCTTTGTCAAATTATGGTAGTTTTAAATATTATTGTCATTGATTCTTTGAATAAGATTTTAAAATACTTTTCAAAACTCATTCCACATTGGCCAAGGGTTTTACAATTAATACTATCTGAGAACAAATGAAATATTTTTTCTAATTCATCTAGGGTGATGAATTCTCTCTTGATTACTCAAATGCCTTCATATAGTTTATGTTATACCCAATATATACCCATTTGTTACCCTTGATTAGAATAACGTGTGGTTAGAATACAAGCATAACACTCTCTATATGAGATAACTTAGTAATCTTAAGTTTAAGGATCACTTACACAATTATTACAAGAGCCTTTCCAAAAACGTAAGTGGTCTCTTCATATGGAATTCTTATGCGGATTAGTTTAGTGTACATGTTTTATGAGAAGCACATATATATTAGTTCTAGGTATTTTTTATATCTTAGTTTATAAGAGCAACTGCTTTTTTTTATAAGGAAAGAAACATAATATGTATCGGTCTCAACAACTTTAATTGATGTCCAATCTTAATAGAACATTGATCGAAAACATTTAGGAACATGCTTTGATGCAATGAGAATCTTATAATTATAACAACTTTCTAATTTCATTTGTAAAACATTTTTATCCCATAAACTTTATCTTTACTCTAGATTCATTAATTAAATATTAAAAATAAAAAAGTTTTTATTAATAATAAATATAGTTTACATTAATAAAATTAGTGTCACGTACACTTATTAGTTAGATGGCATATTCACTATCAATTCCTACCTATGTTTGTTTACATATGAGGGGCTTGAGAAATTCAGGTACAGCAAAGGGCTGGTTATTGCCTCCAGAACATTTCCTAGTTGTGTCTGAACCCGAATCGACTAGACTACTTTTTTTTCTAGTAGAAGATACATATCTTTTCTTGTGATCTAAATAAGCGAAACAAAGTCACAATCAATAGAACACAAACAACCTTGTGACTTGTAATATTTCTACTCTTATGAATTAGCACTCATCCATGGTGACAAATGGAATTTATCCATTTGTTTCAGGAGCCTAGCCACACAATTATGAGAGAGAGAGAGAGAGAGAGAGAGAGAGAGAGAGAGAGAGAGAGTAATCATTTACTGATCTGTGGGATTGCATTTATATATATATATATATATATATATATATATATATATATATATAAAGTTTACAGTTTCTTCT
>Ga0325404_1001775_pt1 | contig 22932 bp, 11 predicted proteins | sample PopdelMetagenome_18_FD_205664 | JGI IMG/M metagenome (GOLD analysis project Ga0325404, IMG submission 205664) | Populus deltoides microbial communities from Bellville, Georgia, United States - Xylem-Control-R1 | ecosystem: Host-associated > Plants > Phyllosphere > Stem > Wood/Secondary xylem...
TCCGTGGCCAACGACCGCAATATCGCCGCTTTAGGCGAAGCACTAGCAAATTTTGAGACGATGCCAGGTTGCCCCCGTAAAATCAATTTGATTTCTCCACGTTTTAAGGATGACAGTCCGTACTTTACAAGGTGTATAACAATTGCACGAACAAAAAAAATTTACCAGTTACTTTTTTTTTATGTATTTTTATTTTAACATAAAATCATAGTTCTAAAGCTTGGTCTGACTCAATAAATTAATTTGAGACCTGGCTGATTTTGGGGTTAGAACCGAGCTGAGTTGAAGAAAAAACATGGAAAGGAAAAATCTCAATGTGATCCGGTCAAAAACCCGGTTGCAACCCATTAACTTTTGTTTTTTTATTAAAACAACATCATTTTGATTTAAAAAAAAAAAGAATTGACTCGGGCGACTCGGTGGCCTAAACAAAATCCGGAACCCGGGCCTTAAACCGGGCCAGGTCTAAAAACTATGCATTAACTGATAAAATATAAGTGAAATAAAAGACATGAATAATAAATGAGTATTTATATATTTTTTTGTCAATAAAAAAATTAACACTTGAGATGAAATATTCAAGATATCTTATCATAAATGCAAGATTTTATAAATAAATATCAACCAATAAAATCATATCATGTGACATTGAAAAAAATATAAGAGTTTCTACAAAACTTTATAAATAAAGGGTCTCAACCTATAAAAAAAAACGAAACAAAATTATTGAAGATACAAAATTTTATTTAAAACAAGTACTTTAAGCAAGAAAACTTTCTAAAAAACTCTTAAACTTCCTTCATCTACACTTGGAGTTTATAAAAAATGAAATATTGGATCAAGCCTAAACATCTCATAAAAGTTCTCCAACAATATTTTGAAGACAAATCAAAGATACTTTTCAAAGTATTAAATCACCAAATATCATTTCGCAATACATGCTCAAATTCATTTTCTTGCAAAACACAAATCTTGACTTGATTTCACAAATAAATTAATTCATTATATATTAAATGCAATGAAAGAATAAGAGGATTGTCTTATTTTTTTGAAAGAATATTTTAAGTAAAAATTATACTCGGTCATATATTTAATAAAATTATATATTTATCCGTGTTTAATTTAAGATATTTAAAATTATATGTATAACAAACAATCAATAGAGGAATGATAATAATATGAAGGGGAAAGAGTTTTGGCTAAAGAAAACACCGGAGTCTATAAAAAAAAATGATAATTTTTTATATTAACATATTAAAATTATAAAAGAAATTACTAAAAAAAGTTATCAATTCAATGTTTTTCAAGTTAAACATACTCAAATACAGTTTCAAAGAAAGTGTTAAACGATTAATATCACATATAAAACGAGAACCATTTCCTCGCAGAGTGCAAAGGTACCAGCATCCCTGGGTTCGTAGAAAGAAAAGGTGAACTCACTACAGTTAGCATGACATATACCACTAGAGTTCTTGTACCAGCAGCTGAGCAAATTTAATTTGGTTGAATTGTAACCATGGAATTGCAGAAGATACTGAACAATACTGGCTCTGATACTCAAAAGTTCATTAAAAAAACATTTTCATATACAAAAATCGAAATAGAAATTAAAAACACGTGGACAAAAACTAGATAGGGAATCAATTTGGGTCGGGCTAATGCGCGCCCAACTGGATTTGAATTCTGGGCCAGATGGCTAGATTTTATGTACATTTCTTTTTCTTCTTCTTGTTTTTTCACGTGAAGAACAGCCTTCGATTTGGTAACGATATTATCCATAGAGAAAGCTTAATGGACGTGTCGATAGATTTTGAAGTCACCAATTTTGACCGGTCTGTAGGATTTCCCACGAGACGGCAGCTAGCAATTAAGGTTTGACCAGCGAAGCTCTTTCCTTCCTTTTGGATAAGAAGATGGAAGGAGATAAACGAGGTGCAAAGAGCCCCCTGGATTGGCAAGAACGAGAAAGAAAGATTAGTCTTGGCGCAAAAAGAGAGAAAAAAGGAAAGATTCTGGGGACTTGGCGATTGCAAGTCAGCAAACGGAAGGTTAGGACCCTTTTGAACTTTCACGCGCGCGACTGCAGCCATCAAAAGAGGACTGGAGACACGAGTCAACGATTCTTATAGGAAATGTTGATAACTATACTCATTATTGAAAGGCTCATGTACCAATTGGTGAAAACTCCAAGAGGATGGTTGGTGATGCCGTAATTTTTATTTTTTACCCAACCAAAAAAAATATATTTAGATAGTTAAATAGGTTTTTATTTTGCATTAAGCTACGTTGTATAATTGTGTTTCAAGTATTAGTTTTGTAAAAGTTAAAAGTAAAAAATAATTTTTTTTCAATAAAATTTTTAAATTCAGTGGAGTTCATGATTTGGATTACGTATTTGACAGGTTAAGCCGCAAAACCCGATTGATTTAATATATCACCGTCTTAATATAAAATTATATCATTTAAACAAAAATTAAATTCAAACCATACTTTTTATCGATTGTTCGAGTTTTTTCTGGACACACCAAGTCAACCAGGTCAGATCGAGGTAACTTGTATGCAAGTTAATTTTAAACTCAGAACAGACAATGAGTTGGATCTAGAGATTTGAATGTTAACCTATCGGGTCGAACCTTTTTTTTATTTTGTTTTTTAAAATTTCATCTTTCAATTTTTTTTTCTAATGATTGAACCCATTTTATTTTTTTTTAATTTCATCATTTAACATTAAGTTAATTTTGAATTGATCTTTCTAATTTGTTTCAGTTTGCTTTTTATGAAGTTATCACAATCTTAAAAAATATCTCGATATTTGATTGGTGTATAATTTTACGAGTGTCAATTTTTGTCAATATATGATTAAGTAAAAAATAGTTAAAAAAAAATTGTTAAACCTAGTGGAGTTCATGATCCAGATCTTGAGTTTTGTTGGTTAAGCTGCAAGTTGACCCAATATGTTTTCGTTTCGATATTAAAATAAAAAAGGCATATTTTTAATTTTTTTTAAAGGTAAATCATATTTTTTATCTATTATTTGAGTTGTTTTTGAATTCTCAGGTAGACTTGGTTATCTCAAGGCAACACTCCTGTGTGTTAATCTTAAATCTAGTTGGGTAAAATATCAGGTTGATAGGTTTTCAGATTTACCAATTAAATTAGGTGTATTAATAATACCAAATAATTTCACGTGGTCTGAAAAAAAACTTTTGATGTTCAATTTTTTTTTTATATTTGTTTTTTATCTTCTCCGCAACGTATTGCTGATAATAAACAACTATAAAAAATGTTGGAAAGTGTTTTTTCTTTCTATCGTCTGCTTATTGAAAAGTAAATAAATATTAAAATGTTGGGTAGCAAGAGTTTCAAGATGACAACAAGAGGATAGATCTTAGTTTGGTGGTGGGTAGGTTTCCATAGGATGGAATATATATATATATTATAAGCTGAGCGCGGGGCCATTGGGTTGGTGATGGCTGATATGGGGATACGTGCACATGTGAAATGGATCCGATTTGTGGTGGGGTTATCTTCTACTGTCGGCAGTTGGGCTGATACTTTTGCTTAATTTGCTTTATGCTTAAGGTCATCATACATTTTCCTAAAAAAAGAGGCAGGCCAATTGCCTCCATTAATGAGCACTGACAGAAAAGAAAGTCTTTTTCTAGAATTGGCAGACTCAGCAAAACACAACCATAAAAATCATGCATGGATTGACCCTCCCATGGAGTAGAACTGTAGAGGTTTAGCACGCCATTATCAAAGATGTTGCTTTTGAAATTTAGCCTAATTTACCATTATGTTTTTGTCTTATCTTGAACTGCGAAGCAGCTCCGTCGTAGTTATTGGGATCGATGGAGGAAGAAATCCCTTCTCCACTCCGGTAGGATCGGCCATAATCGACCTCTAAATGAACTCACTTTTGCTGATTATTTATCAGAAGCTATTACCTGTTGCACCAATGATTGGAAAACAACACTTTCGCTTTTTTCCTAGCAAGATAAGAGATCAGATGGGCAGATAAGTAGATTATATGAAATATCATGTTTGTTTTCCTCTCCGCGCCACCATGTTTTATAGCTGTTCTTGCAGCCGACAAAGCAAAGCCCAAATCCACCAGGCCTCTTTGATTTTTAGCCAGGCCTGCATTGTGAATCATGTAGGCCTGGTTTATATCTATTAGTTTCTGCGAATGTCATATGCCCATCTATGCTATGCATCACATTAATTAATTCCCCAAATTTACCTCAACAAAAGATCTTAATTAGCCTCGGAGATGGTGGTTTAGGGGGTGGTGGATTTGTCCGTCAAATTATAATCTCATGTTAGATTATAATTTCATAAAAGGATGAAAAGCAATCCTTTTATGCGTGTTTTTCTTGTTTTGGAGGAGGTCGCTGCTTTTAGTGTGCTCTTATAAACACAGACATGCTAGTTTGTTTACGATTAGAAGAAGAAACGGAAGGATGAAAAATCTGGAGCCAAGAGAAAGAGGCTGATCACCACCCTCTTCCCCCCTCATCAAGATCGTAAGTATCTTGATGTTATTTCCATGTTCTTCATTCCTTCTCGGCGTTCTCGCCTCCCTTATCCATGCATAAGTTTCGATTCTCGAGATAGAATTTTACATTGGAATGCTTAATTTGTTATCGTGTATTGATTGGGCTTCAGATGTCTGTCATCAAAGCGATGCGTTCTTGTAACCAGCAGCGCTTCAACAGGTGTGGAATAACAAGTGCCAGTTCAAAAATTAACCATGGTGAATATCTACGTGCGTGCTGTTGGATCCCAGTGTCACTATCAGTGTCTGCTATGCCCATTAATATTTTGATTTTTAATCGGGTTAAAAAACTACACCGGGCTAATTTCGATCCATATATATAAAACCCCAAAACATATTCTAAATCACTGATTTATCCGTAGATACAAAGGTTCATGGCTGCGCTCATTTGCGTGGAATAACAGATTGTCCTTTTCTTTCCTCGTATTTTACTGTTCTAAAACTCGGTTGTGTTTCTTTATGCTTTGTTGAGCGGCAACGATCAATCTACAGATTAACATGGCAATCATAAATAGATAGATATACGACTATATCTTGGCTTAAATGCTGCGTTGGATGTTGTACCTGCAGGCTGGCTGCGGCATGCAGTGCCAGATTGAAAAATAAAATAATAATAATAATAATACTAATCTTATTACTTTCTTTTTTCCGCATAAATATAATAATCTTATTATAAGAAGTACACAATCCAACCTCTTTACCACCTCGTCTTGCCAGAGCCACTGTTAAATGGGCTTGCCTATGACCCTGTGTGTCAGGCCACTGTCTTTCATATGATGGTCCAAGCAGCGGTTGCTTTCACCAAAGTTTTTATGCTCCGCCCACTTTTAAGCTGGAGAGGGGATCTATTCTTTTTCGTAACAGGGGTGTTTCGGCAGCTAGCTGAACTGGTTTTTAAAAAATTGTTTTTTTATTTTTTTATTTAAATTATTTTGACGTGTTGATGTCAAAAACAAATTTTAAAAATATTAAAAATAAAAATTATTTTTATACATTTCCAAACAAAAATTATTTTAAAAAATAATATTTATTACGCCTCACTAGTGGACATCTCCATCTTTTTCCTACCTATCACACAAGTTTTTCTTGTTAAATGGGGATTCTGGACATTGGATTGGGGAATTACATGTTGCAAGACATTTAGCTTTCAGTTTGTTTGTAATAAAATGAGTTTTTAAAAAATATATACTTAATCTCTTTTTTAATATTTAGTTGTGTGTGTGTTTGTATGAATGTATAATTTTAATAATATTATGTATTTATTTTTATTTTGAATTAATAAAGTATTATACAACGTGTAGAGAAGGACTCCATCTTTTAAAATAGAAATCACTTTTTTAAAAAAAATAATTTTTTTATTTAAAGAACAGTAAATCTTGTTAATCAGAAAAGAATTTTCTCACAGACAAACAAATGTTAATATTATTAATGCTATGAATCTCTCCGTGTCATATTGTAGGAATTCTTGTGGAATTCCGAAAGGATGAGAAATGCCGATTTAAGGTATACTTGATTTTCATTAAAAAAAATCTTTTCTTCTGTCTTCGGATTTGGTTTCCATTAAAATAAAGCCGGCAAGGTCGGGCCTGCCAAGTTCATTGCCCTGAGAAGGAATCTACCCAATCCAAAAGTACCGGATATCCCCGCCCAAGACTAATTGGAACACGAGATCTCGGTAAATATGTAATCAAAGAAAGTAACACCAACCAATCAACGAGAAACAGGAGAGGACCCAGCTGGGTTTACCATCTCAAGGTCCAGTTTCCCCAGTATCAACAAAATCATCACGAGAGCCCCCCCGAAGAAAACTCCGGCGAACAAACATAATTAAACCATCATTTTCTCTTTATATTTATTAAACCTGGATTGATGGCGGATCACATGGATTGTTTTACTTTAACTTGAAAAAATTAAAAAAATATTTAAAATTTTAATATTCCATAAAAAAAATTAAAAAAACAATTCACGTGAATACAAATAAGAGGATAATTCCACATAAAAAAATTAAGAAACATTCAATTATATATATATATATATATATATATAGTTACTATATATTAAAAGGTTACAAATATTTTATATGAATATGGGTTATAAAAAATATATGTAAGGCTAAATATTCATAAATAAATTTTATATTTTTATGTTTAATAAAAAGATTGTGAAAAAACAATCAAGTCTTACCTAGATTATGCTGAGTCATTCGAGTTTAACCAGACCGAATAAAAATCAAATTTTACTTATTTAAAATTCAATTAAGATCTAGATCACTCAAGTCAACTTGTTAGACCGGACCAGTTTCGCTACCATGCTTTTCTCTACAGAAAATTCAGGGGGGAACATTCCCTAGTAGGAGGCACGTATCGTTTTTCATGGAGGAGGGTACAAATTAAACAGAAACTCCATCTTCACCTCCAATAGATGGCCAAAATTTAGGCTGGAGTAATTGATAAGTTGGGTTCTCCTGCAAGAGAGAGCACTGTGAATTTCTCGAGAAAAAAAAACAATAATATTGTTAACAACAACAAAATATTACAGAGTTTTAAACTGCATCATATCTTAGGAAGGTATGGCAGCGTTGATGAATATTTTTTAATTACAGATTCGTTACATAAATAAATACGATATCTGCTTCTTTTCAAAAATAAATATTTAAATAGAGCTAAAATACCATAATGTATCCACTCATTCTCGTAAGCCGTGTCTTTAGCAAAATCTAGATCCTACTCCACGTGAACCGATCCAAGTTATTGATCTCATCATAGTATATAGTATTCTATGTGTCGAATTTAAAATGATTAACGGGGTGGTTAAGACAGTATACCTTTTTCTTTGATTTTTTGGTTTTAAATTTTGGAACTAGCCATTAAAATTAAATTCTCTTAAATATATACAGAACTTATTTATTTTTATATTCCAAAAATATTTTTGAAAAAATTTATTTTTTTATTTTTTTGCTTCAAATTAATTTCTATATATATATTTAAATTATTTTGATGTGTTAATATAAAAAAATAAAAAATATCATTCTAATTTATTTATAAAAAAATTATTATCACGATATAAAATAAACCTCTTAAGCTAACGAGAGTGTGTTTTTTAAACCGTTAAAAAATAAAAATAAAAAAATAACTGTTAAAATAATACAGGACGGCTTTTTAAGCTATGCAAGGGTGTGTTTTTTTAAAACAGTTAAAAAGGATGATTTTATCTTGATTGATACGTAATTCAAATATACCTTCTGTTATTAAACTATCAAAACAAGTATTCCATCATGACTTGACGTCGGAGATACGAAAGATACTGTTATCTCCACCGTGACATTATCCTTTGAAAAAATGTCTTTTTGCCTCGCAAAACAAAGAAAAAGCTTGGTGCGAATTATGAAAACCATGAATTTGTAGTCCAATAAGCTTATTCGTATTCTTTTCAATTAGTTTCTTTTTTTTTAATAATAGAATGACAAATTTTTTATTTTCAATATATAAATGTAATATAGTGATAATTTTGTAAATAATTACTTATTTCTTAGTGTATATATATAAAACTATAATTTTTTAAATTCAGCGATTAAACTATAGAAGGTTATGATTAAATTTTTAAAATAAAATTAAAATTCTACAATTGGTTATCATGAATATAAAATATTGAGGTAATTATTTTGATTTTAATTTCTTATAAAAAATAGTTGTAATTTTAATGTTTTTTTTCTCTAATCTCGTAAATGAATATATTTTTTACTGTGAACTGAAAACTTGAAAATAAAAATAAAACGAGAAAATAGTATCTTATAGTGAACAGGCCCTTATGTTTTTTACCCATGTGTATTTGACTATTTGGAGTCGCCTTCCTTGCGTCTATACCATTATCATCTCATTAAATAATTTATTATTGAAATTCAAACCTTGTAAGCATGAACTCGTAGGCGCGGGAAAAAAATAACCTGCCATGCATGGAAATTAGATTATTAATGTTTTCCAAGACAAGATCCAAGCAGAATATTGGAAAACAAGATGCAGACAGAGAATATGAAACATAGGAGTAGGTCCTATCAATTACAAAAATCTCAAGCTTGTAATCTCAACATTCACATACACACACAGTAGTTACATGACTCGCGCGATGCAGTGGGTCAATGATTTTGTATAAAAAATATAAAAAGAATTAATATCTAAAAATATTAAGTTTTTATGTAAAGTTATACCTAAGAGTCCTGGGTGTGGCTGCAACGCCTGACCCAAGAGTAATATTTATAATATTAATAATAACATTAAACTTGCATGACCCAAGTTTAAGTGTGTCTGACTGCAATACCAGACCCAATAGTTTTAGATTAATTGAAAAGAAAAAAAACCAAAAGGAAGAAAAAAATTAATGGAGAAAAAGACAAAAAATCTGAATTAACTTGATTAACCCGTCAAACTTTGGATTCGTGTCGTGAAAGTTTGATAACTAAATAGAAAAACAAATTGACAGGTTAGCACAAAATTAATTGGGCTAACCCGTCAAACCCCGGATCTATATCCTGAAAGTTTGATAACTAAATTGAATGAAAAAAATTAATTAAAAAGAAAAAAAATAAACAAAAAAGCATCAGCCCTTTCACTGTGGACTCAGCATGCAGTCTATAGTTAAAGACATAAAAACAGCAAAAAACTAAAAAAAAATAAAAGCATCAGTCGATAACTAAATAGAAAAAATTTAATATTGATGAACTAAATTAAATAAAAAAATATTAAAAAAAATAAAAGAAAAAAAAAACTTATAAGAATAAAAAAACTAATGAAGAAAAATTAAAAAAAAATCTAAATTAATTGGGTTAACCCGTCAAACCTGAGATCTGTGTCATGAAAGTCTAATAAGTAAATAGAAAAAAATTTAATATCAATAAACTAAATAAAAAAATTAATTAAAAAGAAAAAAAGTATCATCTTTTTCACCATGAACTGCACTGTGCAGTCCACAGTAAGAGGCATAAAAAAAAGCAAAAAAAAACAAAAACTAAAGGCTTCAGTTTTTTTCACTGTGAACTGCATATAATATTAAAAGATGAAGTCGAAAGAACAAAACTAACGAGAAAAAAGAAAAAAAATCTGAATCAACCAGGTTAACTCGCCAAATTAGGTTAACCTGTCAAACCTGGAATTTGTGTCATGAAAGTATAATAACTAAATAGAAAAACGATTTATTATTGATGAAATAAATTAAAAAAAAGATTAATTAAAAAGGAAAAGGCAAAGAGAAAAAAAAACTAATTAAGAAAAAGAAAAAAAAATGAATAAACTGGGTTAACCGGTCAAACCCAGGATCCATGTCATGAAAGTCTGATAATTAAATAGAAAAAAATTAATATTAAGAAACTAAATTAAAAAAACAAAAAAAACTAAAGGCATCAGCTTTTTCATTGTGGACTGTACTGTGCAATCTACAGTAAAAGGCTTGAAAAGGAAAAGAGAAAAAAAAAACAAAGGCACGCGCCACAAGTTAAATTTTTTTTCTTGCATAAAAAATATCAAAAAATGCTAAGATCTAAGAGTGTTAGGTCTTTCTACAAAGATATGTCCAAAAATCTCTAGTTTAGTTGCAACGCTTGACCCAGGAGTAATATTTATAATATTAATAATAATACTAAACTTACATGACTCAAGTTCAAGTAAGTCTGGCTGCAACACCGGACCCAAAAGTCTTGAATGTGAGTCTGGCTGCAAGGTCGTGTTATAAAAGTGTGATAATTAAATATATTAATTTAAAAAACAAAGAAAAAAACCAACAGGAAAAAAAAATAATGAAGAAAAAGAAAATAATCTGAATTAACTGAGTTAACCTTTCAAACCAAGTTAACCCGTCAAATTTAAGATTCGCATCATGAAAGTTTGATAACTAAATATAAAAACAAATTGACAGGTTAACCCGTCAAGCCCGGGATACGTGTTATGAAAGTCTGATAATTAAATAGAAAGAAATTTAACATTAAAAAACTAAACTAAACAAAAAAAATTAATTAAAAATAAAAAAAGTAAAAAAAAAATTATGGGTTAACTTGTCAAACTTTAAAAAAAGCAAAAAAAATTCCAGGTTAACTCGTCAAACCTGGCTAACCTGTCAAACCCGGGATCCGTTTCATGAAAGTTTGATAACTAAAAAAAAATTAACATTAACAAACTAAATTAAACAAAAAAATTCACTAAAAAAACCCCATAAAGACATTAAAAGCAAAACAAAAAAAAACAGCTTAGCGTTTCATGTGGATTGCACAGTAAAACACTGAACAATTTTAGTATATGTTATTAATTAAAAAGATAAAAAAATTCAAGTTAACTCGTCAAATCAGGTTAGCCCGTCAAATCCGGGATTCGTGTAATGAAAATCTGATAACTAAATAAAAAAATTAACATTAACAAACTAAATTAAACAAAAAAAATTCATAAAAATAGAAAACACAAACAAAAAAGAAAAAAATCCCATAAAGACATAGAAAAAAAACAAATTAAAAAGAAGAAAGAAAACTGATTAGCGTTTTACTGTGGACTTGTACAGTAAAACACTGTTAAAAAAACAAGAGAGTTTTAGTTTATTGTTTATATATATATATATATATATATGCTGTTAATATTTTTTTATTTGTTGATATATATAATTTTTTATTTATTTAATTATATAAAATTTTAATTTATATATTTAATTTTTTTATATAAAAAAAACCCAACCCGGCCATGAAGTACACATTGTAAATAGCTAGTGGAAACAAAAACAAGGACCAATCACCTGCCGCTGCCATGCAAGAAGAGGGGATGATATAACAACCCTTAATTTTCACATATTTGCACTTTGTCCCCGCTAATGTTGCACGTGGGGTCACATCCAGGTGGCTCGATCACACGTGTTCCCATCGACAATTCCTCGATTGAAGTAACATATTTGGTCCTTTTGTCCATAGCATAAGCTTGGATCTTGTGATTTAAATATAAAGATGACTAGCCCTTCTCCTCCCTCTCCCTTGTAGCGAGGCATAAGAGAGCTTGTCGCGTGCCACAATCACAGATAAATTTATATTCATTTTTCTCGATAAAGAAGCAACAGTCATGCTAGGGTTAGGCATTCAAACTCCACTAGATAATAAACAAAAAAGCACGGCTATAAACAGATAAGATCACAAGAGAGAATAACAGTCTTCGATTTTGATTAATAATTAAAGGACGGAAACGATAACAAAGTTGCGTGAAAGTCACTGTATGATACCACACGCTTTGTCCCACTCTGTGGACCTTTTCTCCTTCATTTTGTTTTCTCTAAACGCTGCACCGTCAAGATTTTAAAGCGACCATCTGAATAAAAAATGGGAATTCTCAGCTTTTCATACTCTCGGGCCCTAGGAAATTTGTGAGCCTGAGAAAAGGGAAGTCTACGAGTATTATACCTTAAAATCTATTAATCATTGTAGCAATGCCTGGCCTGAGCTTTTTAAATTGCATATAAATTATATTTAGAAGGATTATTTATAATACTCTTTTTTTATATATATATATAAAGCTGGAATTTTTGATGAAATTGACAGTCTAATTATACTCCATTGTACAAAAAACTAAAGAGACAATGCATATTTAATATCAAATTAAAATGATTATTTGACAAATTTACGTAAAAATTAAGTTTAGAGACATAATTAATTTTTTAATAAATAAATTTGATTCAATCACGTGTCAAATTAAAAATTTTATTATGTTTAAGAATTAATTTGAATCAAATTAAAAAATCTAATTAGGTGCAATGAATCAATCATATTTTTTATTTGTCAAATTAATTTTATTACAAATTTAATTGGTAAAAAAATAAGTCTGGGAATCCGGTTCGAGTTTAATTGAGAAAATTAGAATTTTAAAAGATCAAACTTGATTTTTACAAAGTTAATTGATTGAAATCAATAATAAAATTATAACAAAATGAAAATTTATAGTTGATTAAAATTTAAATTGAAGAAATTTATATTCTAAGATCTTTTTTAAAAAAGCTACAAACTTCTTCGACGACTTAACTCAGATGATGATACTATCAGTAAAATTCACTTGCAGAAGAAAAGGAATCACACAAACACAGTCGATTATCAATTTGTTCTCTTCACAAATCTTTTTTTTGTTTTGTTTCACTTTCTTCTTCTCCTTTACAGGTGGCTAATGGTTATGTTGTAAAGGAAATCCTTTTACGCGGCGCCAGTTCTTGAAATTCTAGTCCTTAATGTTTTTTTTTTTTCAATTTATGGTCTTGTTCATTGAGGTTTTGGCGTTTCTGTCATTTATTTCACTTGTTTTTTTGTTTCAACCCTTGTATTTACGCGCAGATAGAGTCGTAGGAAAATGAAGGAGGAGAGAGAAATAAGTTAGCTGGTCAGATTCCATAGACAAAAAACTTAAATTCAGTGTGAATGTGCTATTAAAATATTCATGAGCTCCCAAATAAAATTAGATTAGGATCAAGAAATATTTTTTTCATGCTTAATTTTGTATTTGTCCTTGCTAATTTTATGCTTTGCTTTTCATGTAAATATATATTTTTATAATCGTTTAATTAGATACAAGATAAATCTTAGAAAACAAGATTATTAAACCTGCAATGGCTATAATCTATATCTTATATTAAATTAATCAACTCATTTAATTTGGATTAATCTAAAATATTGTAGTTTTAATAAATTTTTTATATAAAAATACATTAAATCCACATCGTTTTTATATTCAAAAGTTAAACTGCATGGTTGACTAGATCGTTTTTTTTTATATTCAATAGTATGTGTTTAATCAATTACCTACCATTTTTATGGTAAAAGCTTGTTTAGGAAAGCGGTTGACTGTGCGTTCTCGGGATTTTTAATTTTTTATATATTTTTAAATTATTTTAATGTGTTGATATTAAAATTTTAAAAATATTTTTAAACAAAAATTATTTTAAAAATCAACGTAATAAATAAGCTCTAAATTTAACTGTGAATGAGTTGATGAACGCATCGTTTTATGACGCTCCTCTCCTGCGAAATGAGGTATGTACAGTTACACGGGTTTCAAAACATCTAGGAAGACATTTTAAAGGAAATGTCTTATCAATAGACGAATAATGTACACGACTAACCCCCGACAATAGTCTAGCCCTTGTATTTACACTCCTGTCACAGGATGCCTTGATGACGACGTGCAAATATCAATTGTAAATACAGTAAATGCTCTTTGACAACACTTTAAACATCCGATTAAACTAACGGGCGCTAGCAAGCCTAATCTTCTAGTAATTAACTAATTAGGTGGCATGCCCAATCTCGCGGTTCAATTTTTGTTTTGACATATAGATATTGAAAATAAAAATATATTTTTTAAAAAATAAAAATATATAATATTTATGTAATTTGCTCGAGTGAGTTTGACAAACTTTATTAATTTAATAATATCATTAGGAAATAAGATATTGACAACAAACTAATTGAAAAAATAATAATGATTCAATGCAAAAGACAAACGCTTGTTGATATTATAAAAATATATCTTCATAATATTTTAAAAATATCTTAATGATCTTATTTGTTAACAAAGTAGAAATTAATTGAGAATAAAATAATTTTATAGAAAGAAAAATAAAAAAAAAATATGAATATAAAAAAATTAGACAAAAAAATTCAATTAATGTTAACTTTTTAAATCATGAACCGGGTTATAAGACCGAAAACACTATACATGAAAAATTACAATAAAAAATAAATCAAAAGGAAAAAACAAAATTTAAGATAATTAAATTGAAAAGAATAACAACATTAACAAAATGATAAAAATCAAAAGAACAAAGATTAAAAAATAATAATACACTATAAACTTGGATTTAAGAGCTAAACTAAAAACAATGAAACTTTCATAAAAGATTTAAGAAAAAATCATAAAAATAAATATCAAATCTTCAACATGTTTTTTTACACTAAAAAAAATTCTCAAATATAAATCAAAAAACTTATGCACGCATCTAATTAAACAACTCAGTAATCATTGTGTAAAGCAATGAAAAAAAATCATCAACAATAAACAAAAAATATAATTGAAAAAACCAAGCGAAAATTAAAGATCAACACATTTAACATCACAGTAACAGTAATTTACCTGGTTATATTTAATGAATTCTTCAATTAAAATAAATTTGTGATAGAAAAACATATAAAATTTATAATAGAAACCGACACTCGCATGAAATTTATTGAAAATTAATTAAAAAAATGCAAGGCTGCACGTTAAAAAAAACAAGTTTAATCTATATAAAAAAAGAAAAAATCACAAATGAATCATACCTACCTCTCTAAAAACTAAACACACCTAATTTCATTTAAAATATAATTACAATCTAATAAGAATATAAACCCAAAATTTACTTGAAAAGATATGCATAAATAATGCATAATTTTTTAAAAACTGAAAAATTAAAAAACAAGAATAAAAAAAAGAATCAGACCAGTCGTTGTTAGGTCTAGTAAGCCAGGCCCAACCCTTGACCTAATAAAACAACAACCCATGCATGAGCCTTTACTCTTTTTTCAAGTTTAATAGGGCGGACGATGTGTCATTTGCTCCAGTTATTTTAACAAAATGACATGTCGCCTGAGAAACCCAGAATCTAGCCACTTTGGTTGCCGGAAAAACGACTTCCTTTGTTGTTTTCACACAAAATCTTAATTTCAATCCATACTCACCAAAAAGCCAATAAACCACCCTAAAACCCTAAATCCATCGAAACAAAAAATTTCCCCGAGTCCGTATATGTTATTTTAGGTGTTTTTAAAGTAAAAAACACATAAACATAACTCTCCTCGTCATGTAGAATATTTAACACAAAAATCATTTGTTTTGTGGCTGAAATCTTCCCTGACATCTACTTTCTCTTTTCAAACTAGAATACGACGACTCTTTCCCTCTCCCGATAACAAAAAAAAGACTGAAAAAAAAGAAAAATAAGTTAGGTATCAAAATGTATTGTTTTTGAATTCAAGAGACCAATCACTTAATATATAAAAAATATGAGGGATTAAAATGAATGTTGTAACGAAACTTTCAACCCGCTCTTTATGTTACCCATGATTTTTACTTCAGTCTCTTAGCTTTCAATTAAAAAAAAAAGTACTAAAAGGCTATTTTGGGTTTAAAGATAAAATTGTGCAAAATAAATATTCAAAAATAAAAATAAAAATTATAAAAAAAAACACTACTTCAATCCATCCAAGATATATTATGAGAAAGCACACAATAATTCCAACATAGTAAAACACAGATGGTTAAACAAGTACAAGAACAGGTTGGAATTGTAAATATAGCAAGTTATTGGCGGCCAGGGTTCTCCACATGGTCGCTAAAGTTGTGTTCTGGGAGTTCAGCGAACCGCGTTTCTTAAATTCTTTTTTATTTTAAATTATTTTTTAAAAATCATTTTAATATAAAAAAACATTAGATGACATCCTCGGTATAGCGAGGATATGACATCCACGGAGGCAGTAGTGACGTAGCCAACTATTGTACACATGACAACTCCTCGGGATAGCGAGGGAAAGACAGGAAAAGCCCGCCCTCTCAATGCTCTCGTCCATACATATAAAGCGAACAAAATGAAGAGAAGGTGATCAATTGTGGTGGGCCAACCATTTATCGTGGGCCCTAATTATGACGTGGCCACCAAAAATAATTCTTTTTTCATGGTTCTGGTGAATGACACAACATTGTTAGAAAAAAACTTTTATAGCATACAACTGGCAAAATGTGGACAAAGGATTCATCAATATCTTATCAGCCTCAATCAATAATATCTAACCTTCTCGTCACTCTATCCTTTCCCATTTAAAGAAAAGATATTTATTTCGAGGAAATGAAGTGAGAGATGGTGGGTAATAATAACAACATCCAAGAGTTTTTTGGGATTTCTAAGATAGTATTTTTTTTAATAAAACAATACGCTATAAAAAATGCTTTAAAAATAGAAAAATTTAAGAGTCATGCATAATATTTGTCTTTCACGGGTTATAAGTGTAATATAATTTTTTTAAATTGCAAAATTATTAGATATAAAATTTAATAAAGAGAGAGAAAGATTTCAAAGGTATATCGAAACTTCGATAATGATAAAACCTGTAAATTTTAAAAGATTTTGACGAAATAAATCCAACAATACAAAGAAAAGTCACCAACAATAATCAAAGCGGATCATATAAGCCGCCTAAAGGCAAGTGACCTCTACACCTTTGGATGATTTATGTAGCCCACTTCGCTTACTGTTTGTGACATTCTTTGGTGTTGTTGAATTCGTTTTGTTGAGATATTTCCAGCGATATTAATGTTGTCTTCATCAGAGTTTCAGTATATCTCCAGAATTATTATCTTTTTACTTTTTTTTCTCTCTTATCTCTTTATAAATTACGAGGAGAGATAAAACAAAAAAAGAAAAAAAATGATTCTGAAGATACACTGATAATAACATTACTAGTACCGTTAAAAATATCTCAATGAAACGAATCAAAAAATATCATAAAAGGTCAATAAAAATAATCGGAGCTGACCGTATGAGCGGATTGAATATTGTTTCCAACAATCTTTTTATTATCTAATTTTTTTAATTAATTTGTGTGTTTGATAATTTTATAATTTGAATAATTATAAATAGTTAAATTATACTATTTTTTAAATATTTTTTTATACTATATTAATTTATCTTTTTTTTTCAACGAAAAAAACTCCTAGATTCAATGCGCAAACAAGTGAAGAGAGTGACAGAGAACTAATCTATGATATTTTTTTAAATATTTTTTACATTATATTAATTTATCTATTTTCTTTAACGAGAAAAAAACTCCAAGATCTAAGGCGCGAACAAGTGAAGAGAGTGAAAGAGAACTACACGTGGCAGATAAAACACTGACACGTAACGAAAATGACTCTGCCACGCTGGACGGCTACTTTTTTAATTTAGTGCACGCAGAATGTGAACGAACTCTCTCCGCTATAAGTGCGTGGAGTAGAAAGCGGGAAATCAGAGGGAACTTGTTTTTTTCCCTTTCCTTTTTTATCCTATTATTATTTTATGCTGCTTTTTTAATACCTTTTAACTGCGCGGTGAAATTTGACCATGCGAGGATATTCCGCTTCTGGTTCTAAAAGTGGGGCCCAGTACACGTCACCTAACGAGCTGCCACCATCTCGCGAACGTGACAATAAGGCCACCACCTAAGGGAGGAAATAATTTCTCTCTCTTTCTAGTATCTAGATCGGCAGCTAACTGTGTTTGTTTCTGTGTCCCCCCCTTTCTCTTGACCGTGACTCGAGTTTCCTCCCCTGCTGCTCAACTGATATCAGCCGTCAGATTGAAAGGATCAACAGTCATGATATGGCGCACGGATCAAAATGAGAAAGCTGACAAATGTTTTTTTGGTGCGGTGCTGCCAGCTCGGACTAGCTTTTTCGTTGGTATCTGGGATTTTGTTTTAAATGAACCCATATCCACGTCAGATGTGATCCAACGGTTGAAAAGGGTGTTTCCCTGGCTAATGACAATCCTACGCGTTGGATTACAGTTTTTTGATTGCTTTCACATGGAGCCCACATGTTCTTGTCTCAGTTACTCTCATACCATAATAATAATAATTTATTGAAATATTGGAAATAAGAAAACGTGGAACCGAAATACAATGAATTTCACCGGTTGGAACGATATTTTCTGCGGTCACCTAGATTCCTTGTGATCGTAATGTTGCTTTTACCAAGGTCAGTGTAACCGGTTATAGCCAGTTTCGAGATCTCTTTGGGAAATTCAAGGGCAGTGGGCCCTCTCAATTTTGATAGTGATTCGTGGGCAACAGTATTTTCTCACTCTTCAAACATTGAATTAATTAATTAAACTATTAATCAATTTTATATTAATATTTTTTTTTGTTGTAATTGCCATTGCAATAAAATAATAGCAAAATCGGGGCAGTGAGTGAGGTCGTTTTCCGTGGACATTGTGTATTTTTTTTTAAAGTTTGATGATGCGAGAAATAAATTAAAATAATAATAATATTTTGATATATTTTTAAATAAAAAATAATTCTAACTGAACATGGAAAGCTTGAGCATAAAGAAATAAACAAGGCGGCCACGTGGAAATACTATGCAATAAAAAAGTTAAGTGGTCGCTGAGAGGCAGGGTATTTAAGGGTTGCGATTTTGCCATGTTGGTGACAGCCTATCAGAACCGTATGATGTGTCGTGCAATAATGGTTTAGATCTAACCATGAAATACACCTTGGCAGTAAGTTTCAGAGTGATATGAGATGAAATATAGCTAGAAAAGAGGGTTGAGAAGACGAGAACACAAAAGGGAAGAGAGGGAGAGAGAGTGAAGGGGGGCTGGGCAAGTAGAGAAGAAGATAAGTGAAAGCTAGGATGTTTCAACACCGAAAATTTTTCTCGGTCGAAAATCCTTGATTACCCCAAAAAAAAAGATCACTTGTTCTATAAGATCAAATACATCGGTATTTCTGAAAAACCCAGTGAGCCAGTCTCAATTATGCGTGGTTTTTGGTGATATGAGAGATGAGATAAACTTTCTGATTACAAGTGATTTGTTATTAGAAAGGCAAAGAAAGAGATGGATAGAAATAGAGAAGCAAGAAGAGTGGGTATGGCAGCTAGTAATGTTTTGTCTAGAAGAAGACACAGAAGTAGCAGCCTAAGAGACTCTCCAGGTTTGATTTCTCATCAGATCTAACTCTCTTTGGCTCCTGTTAAATCAAGACCGTTCGTATTAATTCTGATGTGTTTTGGTGGTCGTTATTGCAGAAGATGATGGACCGGTGGAGTTGCAAGAAACAACGAAGCTGCGAGATCGAAAAAAGGATCGAGATCGAGATCGGGATCGGGATAGAGACAGGGACCGGGACCGGGACCGGGACCGTGAGAAAGACCGAGATAGAGATCGGATTAGCGGCAGGAGTAAGAGGAGGAGAGGGGAGAGACTGATGCACGGGAGCAATAGGGAAGATGGAGAGCGAGACGAGACCTCAGACGAAGAGAGCGTTAATGATGACGAAGATGAAGATGACGATGATGCGGTTGGTGTTGCAGGAAGTTCCATGAGGATGCTCCCACCGAACCCTTCTTCTTCTATGTCTAATCATCATCATAGGAAGAGCTTTCCGCCGCAGGCAAAAGTTTTTAGGGCCGCGCCGACGATGACGAATACCACTGCTGCAGTTACACCGTGGAAGGCTCCTGATGAGATGATTGGTGTGTCGGTTCCTAGAAAAGCTCGGTCAGGTATAGAGGTGGAAGAGATTTAATATACAAAGGCAAATTTTTCAATTTTAGCTGATTGCTGATTTTTGGTTTTCTTTTGCAGCATCTACAAAGAGGTCACATGAATGTTGGACTTCAAGTGGTGGAGTTGGTAGTGAGCAAATTCACCGTCAAGCTTCAATATCTCCGGTAAGATCGAGTGGACCAGCTATGTTAGCTTCAGCTTCAGCTTCTCCGGCGGCTCCTGTATCTCCTCCATCATCTTCCAATGCTTCAGTGAAAAAGAAGATGGTCCGTTGCTTCATTTCTACAGGATTTTGCCTCTTCTTTTAATAATTTTGGGTCAATAAACTGACGATTGCTTTTACTTTTGCTTTTATAGAAACCTAATGGACCGAAACAGAGACCTCCTAAATCTTCTTCAAAATCTACTTCTGCACAAGATGAGATTGAGTTTGAGATCGCTGAGGTGTTATATGGGTTGCTGAGGCAACCTCAAGGAGCTACAAAGCAAGAAATCATGGGAAATGATTCGATCAAGTTTGATTTCAGAGAAGCGAACCACAATAAAACTACTAGTGATGCTAAATCCAGAGTTTCCTCACCGATCTCCAACTCACAGTCCACTGTTCCTCAGTCATCTTCTATCCCACCATCTAATTCTAGTTCTTCTGCTGCTCCCATGTCTGCAATTGGTGAGTTTTCATGAGCAGAAGCGGTTTCATTTTCTTTCTCAATGCTCTGGCGATTTTAAGGGAAAAGGATGTGATCATAGCAAAGGTTCCTCATTTTGATTTCAATCCTTGTGTTGATGTAATTTTGTTTTTGGGTTTTGGTTTCGATTTGCAGCACCTAAGAGGAAAAGACCGCGGCCAGTCAAGTATGATGACGAGCATCCCACAAATTTTCCTACTCGTAATAATTCCATTTTGTCAATAGCCAAGGTTGACGTTGATCAGCCTGCAAGAATTGATTCTTCTCCTAATTTAGAGAACTCGGGATCTGCAGCGGAAAATGGTGGAGTTTCACATGATTTATTGGCTAATCAAGCTGCTCCCGCAATGACAGAGGCGCATCTGCAGGAGGCGGTTAAGCTGGAGAATCATCCGATATCGGATTCTAAGCCCACGACTGAAGAATCAGAATGTAGAGATTTGGGTGGACTGATAGAAGAAACTCGGTCTCCGAAGAAGGAATCTACTCCTAGTCTTAGATTGGGTGATGATTGCGAGAGTTTGACAGCAAACAAAGCGTGAGCATCGATTAAATGGACGCTTGTTTGATTTTGATCTTCATTGTTCTGAACCCTGGGATCTGATTTTGGTTATCCCGGATATTTTTTCTTACAGGAATTTGATGGTCTCTGAGATTGATAGTCAGCGAGAAGAGAAGTTCCAGATAGATCTGATGGTGAAGATTTATTCACAATTTTACAACATTAATACTTTTCCTCTAGGAAAATTCATTTCTGGGATTGTAATCTGTCTATATATATACATATTTATTTTTTATTTTCATCGAGTCACAGGCTCCTCCTCCATCAAGGTCATCTCCAGAAAGGGACAGTGAGATTGATTTTGTGGTCGTAGATCCTAAATCTATGGTCACATATGGGGAAACGGTGAGTGGGACCACCTTGTACTTTCTGCTTTTTATGACTTATCTGCTTATCTGTTTGTTATGATGCGGTTTGTGAAAAATTAATGATGTTGGTTCTTATGCTTTTGCTTGTTCAATATGGCAGGAAAAGAAGCCTGTGATGGTCAAAGAAGATGAGAAAGCATTGAAAGTTGTAAAGGATGATATAAATGTGGAACCTGTAGAGAAAAAGACAAAAGTTATTGGCGAACAAGTTGAATCCCAGAAGCCAATTGTTAATAAAGAGAGGAATATTGATCTCCAGCTTGATCCAGGGAAGGCTGATAGAGATAGCGCCACTGTTACTATAAGTAGAAATAAGCTGCTTCAGCATGTGCAGCAGCAGCAGCAATCCAACACAGAGAAAATTGGTAAAAAAAAAAATAGCGGATTTCTCTTCTTTTTTTAAATTGAGAAATGTTGTTCTCGTCAAATTTTTCCAATTGGGTTGCTGATTCAATTTTTTTTCCTTCCTCTTTTTTCTGTCCCATTCTCAGCGCAATCCAGTTCTTTACCTTTGCCAATGTCTATGACTGGCTGGTCCGGTGGGCTTCCTCACATGGGGTATTGTCTTTTGGGTGTTGTTTGATTCTTTCATTCTTTGGCCATACAATGCTTTAGATTCTCTTCTCTGGGGAAATGACATTTTCGTATCGGCAGATATATGGCACCTCTACAAGGAGTTGTATCCATGGATGGAAGCACTGTGTCTTCTGCAGCCATACAGGTATGTAACGCTTGTTTGAGCATCTGGAAAAGAATGTAATCCCTCCTCCATTCTGATGGGTTCTTTGTGAACTTATTGCAGCCTCATTTAATTTTTAGCCAACCCCGGCCAAAAAGGTGTGCAACACATTGCTACATTGCAAGGAATATTCATTGTTACCAGCAATTTACAAGGATGAATCCTTTCTGGCCACCAGCTGCTGGTTCTGCTTTACAATATGGGGCTAAAGCGTGCAATATGAATGTGGTGCCATCCGCTGACTTGCATGCAGGTAGAGGTGTGAATTCTGTGCAAGAAAAGGGACAGAGCCTTGCCATTTTTCCAGGTCCCTGTGGGAAGGAGAGGAATTCTCAAGGTGCCAACATTGCAGAAGCTGCACAGAGAAAGCAGATTTTGCTCCAGCAAGCCCTGCCGCCAGGTGCTCCTAGTAATATCATGGTATGGTCGTCTCTGGAGTTGTAATGTTCTTAACTCTGTGATCTGTCCATGGGTTTTGGTTTTTTAAGTGTTAGTTTTCCTTCTGTTAAATTCCAGCATGGACCCACTTTCATCTTCCCATTGAATCAACAACAAGCTGCTGCTGCTGCAGCAGCAGCAGCAGGTTCTGTCCGACCTAGAAGTGTGAAGTCTCCTCCTGCTGCAGGCAGTGTAGCCTCCTCAAGTGCCTCAAGTTCTGCTTCAATGAGTTCCACAGCATCAGCTATAGCTGGTCCTACACCAATGAGCTTCAA
>Ga0325404_1001776_pt1 | contig 22929 bp, 8 predicted proteins | sample PopdelMetagenome_18_FD_205664 | JGI IMG/M metagenome (GOLD analysis project Ga0325404, IMG submission 205664) | Populus deltoides microbial communities from Bellville, Georgia, United States - Xylem-Control-R1 | ecosystem: Host-associated > Plants > Phyllosphere > Stem > Wood/Secondary xylem...
AAAAACCAAAATCGACACGTCTCTTTTTTTTAAAAGGACCGATGTCAAAAATGTAAATACCAAATATGGATTATGTCCATTATTTCTTTTGGTAACCCAGACGTAATTCTCCTTTTAGGGTTAAAACATTATATTTTAGATGAGTCTCCTAATTTTTAGGGGCTGATGTCATTTTTAACGCGTCTCCTATTTTTAGGGACCGACGTTAACCATTTGGAAAAAACAAGTTACCAATAAACCCAAAATATAATGGATTATATCCATTATTTTTTTGGTAACCCAGTCGTAACTCTCCTTTTTAGGGATAAATGTTAATATTTTAGACGAGTCTCCTAAATTTTAGGGACTGATGTCATTTTTAACGTGTCTCCTATTTTTAGGAACCGACGTTAATCATTAAAATTTTTTTACAAATAAGCCTAAAATATAATCGCATTTGAATCAAATAAAAAACACACAAGTAAGGGTAACCTTTTTTTTGAAAGGATGTTTTAAGGGTGGTGTCTACCTTCCCTTAATTATAACTAACCCCGTACCCGAATCTCTGGGACCAGTGTCTAATTTGGGATTTCTAGTTCCCTCAAATTACTAGATGGCGACTCCAATAAAATCTTTGTTTCCCCCAATTGAGAAAAAACCCTTTTTGTTAAATAATAAAAAAAAAACAGGAGCCGTCGCCCGACGTCGTGTATCGACAAGCACAATACAGACAAGGAGAGCACATAAAGAAGACCAGGTAAAGAATGAAAGGAAAACAGAGGAGAAGAAAACGATTTCAGTAGGCCAGCCCTCCATCATCGTCATCTTCATCTTCAAGTGCAGCAACAGTTTGGAAGATCTCCTCTATGACAGCACCCGACTCCATCATGAGCTGCAGGTTGGATTGACAACCACGAGCAGCGCCCAGCCGTCTCCCTTAACTTCGCCTCCAGCAGCGGCACACTCACGTAAGTTTCCTTCCTTGCTTAGAGTGTGTTTGGTATTGAGGTTGTTGTTGTGGTTGTGGTTTTAAAAAAGTTGTTTTATAAAAAGTACTTTTAGTTGAGGTTGGTTTGAAAAAATAGGTGTTTGGTTAAAACTGTGGTTGAAATTGAGGTTGAACAAAAAGTAGTTTAATGTGTTTGGTTAAAAAAATGCTTTTCAAATTGAGGTTATAAAATATATATATATATATATATATGAATGATTTTTAATTTAAATATTGTAGATTTAACTACTGTTATTACATCATGAAATAAATAATATTGATATCAAATATTTTTTATTATTCCATTCAACTATGTGCAATGTCATCACATACGAAATAAATCTATCAAATAAGGACTATATTTTCCATGGTTTCTGAAGCGCGCAACAACAAAAACTGAAGTTTTTGTTATGTCATCAAGCGATCTCCTTCTAATTTTTTGAATAAAACACAATTAAAATAAAAATAAAAACTGATTTTTTTTAACTGGGTCGGACCTGGCAAGAACATAATTGGAATTGCGATCAAATTCCATAAATGTTACGTCATCATGCGATATCCTTCTAATTTATGTAGTGTTATTAAATAATATTAAATACTAGTTTTTTTGAGTAAAAGTCAATTTTTTAAAAAAAACATTTACAATTTCATTACACACAAAATTCATTTGACAAGAACTACAGTTTTCTAAAAAATTTTGAACGTGCAATAAAATTAGGTAAAATATTATCATTTATAAAAATTGAGATTACAGTACAAGTAAATTTAATTCACCTTAAGCTAATTTAAAAAAAAATCAAAAATATTGTTCACGTTCACGTGAATAGTATGAGTGAAATCATTTAACTATACTGGTTTTTCAAAAAAAAAAATAGTGAAACTTTTCATGTGAACAGTGCGAGTGAATTAATTCACTTGCACAGGTTTTTTGAAATTAAAAAAAACAGTGAAACTTTTCATGTGAACAGTGCGAGTGAACTAATTCACTCGCACTGGTTTTTTGAAATTAAAAAAAAAAACAGTGAAACTTTTCATGTGAATAGTGAAGTGAATTAATTCACTCGCACTGGTTTTTTGAAATTAAAAAAAAAAAACTAAACTGTGCACTTTAGTACAGCTGTTTTTCCCAGACGAGAAGCAGCAAAATGCTGCTTCTCCTAAACCAGCGGTGTCATGTGGGTCCTACCCACTGAAAGTGCTTTCATTTTAATTACCAAATGCTTATTAACGTGGTTGCGGGTGAACCTCACCCGCAACCACGTTACCAAACGGCATCTTAATAACCAACCATGCATTGAAGCATGTCGACTTCTCAAAAAAATAAAAGTATAAATACACAACTAGCAAGCTTTTTTTTTTCTTTTAGATAAGTGAAGAAACTTTATTAATAGCATAACATTGGCAAATCAAAGCAAGGCGAAGACTTAATGGGTACAAATGCCAAAAAGCATGGGAAAAGAAAACATAGCAAGAGTAAGTAACCTAAACCAGCGAAATACACATAAATAATTACCATGGATAAATTAAATAGCCATGCCTGCCTTCTTGGCTAATACAGGGATAAACGATTACTCATTCATCATATGATTAGGTCAAACCACCTAATCTCCTAACTCCTCCCCCCATCAAAGCTAGATTGGAGCTGCAGGTTCACCGATTTTGCACTTACTATCTTTGGGGTCATATTTGCATGGAGATGCTGACCCCGCCATCACAGTAAGGTTAGAGCATGATAACAGAATAATGGTAGCAAGGAGTATTATTATTGTCAAGTATCGAGCCTTTCCTTGAGACCCCATTCTTGACACGAAAGAAAGCTAAGACTCTTAGGGAATCAAATGTATGTGTAGAGAGCGAGCGAGCTAGTCTGCGTGACGGAGAGGGTTAGCTAGCTAGCTGATATAGGAGACACAATACGTGGAATTGGAAAAAGTATACGTACAGCATTTAAATTTGACTTTAGAAATTCATTAGTAATTGGGCATACTTTTCCCGAAATAGTTTCTTATTGTTTTCTTCAATGGGTTGAAATCAACATTCAATGGGAGTAATTGTGGATCATGTCTAGCTAGGTTGTTTAAGTAGTCGAATAAATCTTATTTATATGATATTTTTATTTTTAATCTCCTGGCTTGGCCCTGGCGCCATTCAGAAACAAACGGTTCAAAAAACTGGAGCAGATGAAACATAATAATACTAATTCGTCGGTCGATTGTCATAATCCAAACCTGTTATGAACTATATTGATAGTATTATGTAAAATATAATTTTTTAAATACTGAAGTGAAAATGTAATTGTGATCGACTCTCAGGATGATTGGTGTAATATATTCTCTGAAAAATAAATTATACAAAATGCATGAGCATCTCTTCTCGTTTGATGATTTTAATAATTACAACATTTTTTAAATTTTCTCGAGTTCTTTATTTCCTTGACTTCTTCCTTTCATTAATTAAGAAAAATCAACAACATCTAGCAAACGATCTCAATTGGTCAACGTACAAATGAATTTTAGAATGGGTTTATATATTGGTGGGTGGTGGTGAAGATGGAGATGGTTGTGCCGGTGTGATAAAATGTCAAGTGTTGATCTCTTAATTAAATCCAAAGCATGGACTTTAAGATACAGAACCTGTATAACACGCAAATTAGTCCTCTCAATTGCCATAATCCAAATAAGGTGGAGTTGATTTGTCGTTGTGGGATCTATATAGGTATTACCTTGTGAGCACGCAAAACTGTGACCATTTCGTCCATTTGCCGAGTCCAAGGAATTAAAATAACGAACAAGTAAAATGATTGGATCGGTAGTGTTGCTCGTGAAATTAAAACATCGCGACGAGCATTCTCTTAATATCTGGAAATTGAGAAATTAACAGGACAAGAAATTCTTATATTTCAACAATGAAAAGAAAAAAATAAGAGTTATTATCTAGTATTTTAATCACTAGAAATCTTAACTCGTTTTAAAGATCAAACACGAGGATTGATTGTGTAAATGGAAGGTATTAACACTTCAAATATGTCCTACCTAAAGCAAGTGTCTGAAATAACTAGAGTATTATCGTGTTTTCTAATGGTTGAATTGTTTAAGATTTAAGAAAAGTCTATCTCGGTAAGGAGATCCTTATCTTATCGGGTAAAACCTAACCGTTTAAATATCAACAAAAAGAAGAACTAACTCTCATTTAAAATTGGAAATACATCTTACATATAAGTTTGTAATTCCATATATTAAAAGAAAATAAAATATTTTTTTTTGATATTCTTAAAATATTAGCCTAATTCTCATGGCTTTAATAAATTGGTTATTAAAGCTCAAAATGCATGTTGATACATATTTTTTGAATTTTTTGTTTTGATATGAAAATACGATATGAAATGTTTTACATTTTTAGGAGACTTGGTCATATGCGTGAAAGCATGATATTGTTTTTGCAATATTTCAGAGAAAACAGGTATTTTAATACCTGATTTGTATGTTTACAATATAAAAATACGAGAGAAAATCACAAATTATTTTAAAGGATTTTTGGAATTTTTTTGTTTTTGTTTTTAATATATATTATTATATTATATAAAATTATTATATTATAATATATTGGGATGGGCTCAACCCAATTATATGGGCAGAGCCCATCCTGTCTAGGATGAGATCGGCTCAAAATAAATAGGGCCAAAGTCGGTCAAAAAGAGTTGGGCCAACACCAGCCTAAAATATGGGTTGGGCCGATGTCGGCCCAGCAAAACTTCTTTTCTATTTATAGGATTGGGCCGAACCTAGCCCCACCATTTTTGTCTGGGCTAAAACTAGTTCATCCTAGTAAACAGTGGAGAGACTCTCCAATGTTCTGCAAGTGAATAGTAGAGAGTGAATTATAATTCACTCTCCACTGTTCACTTGTAGAATAGTGGAGGGTGACCGAAGGAGAAGAATAAAAAGGAGAAGGAGGAGAGGTTGACCTGACGGTGATGCTAAAGATGGCAACGAGAAAAGCAGGCGATAATGGGGAGAAAAAACGATGGTTGTTGCTGTGGTTTTTTCTTCTTTGTACAAGGGCATGAAATTCCTCTCTTTCCTTTTTTGTTCCCTTTTTTTGTCTTCTTTTTCATTTTCTTCTCTCGTTCTTGTCTCTCCTGTTCTTTCTTTTTTTCTATGTTTTTTTCTCTCCTTTTTCCTTCCTTTGTTCTCCCCTGTTACTTTTTGTTTGTCTTCTGTTTTTTGCTTTTTTCCTTCCCTTTTTCATCTCCTTATCTCTCTATTTTTGTCTCTTGTCCCCTGGTATTTATAAAGGGGAAAGAAAGGAGACAAAGTTATTACCCATGTCCAATCATGGCGCAAGGGTAGGGTGGCTGGGGCAATCTCTATGCAGTTGTCCTAGAATTACCCGCAGGGCTTGTCCCCTCTGCCTCTTTCATCATGATCGTAGGCCATGGGGGGGTGTGGGTGGGGTCGTGTTTTTTGGACAAAAGGAAGGAGAGAGAGGGAGAGATAGACGCTGCAAATGAATGGAAGAAAAACCTTCTTCCCCTATCTTTGTGCGTTAGGGGAAGAAGAAGATATATAGTGCCGTTCAAAATAACTCCATTTTAGGCTTTTTCTTTTTATATATGAACAATGAATGAAATGGCGTCATTTTTTACAAAACGTGTCGTTTCATTTAAATTAAAATAGCGCCCAAACATGTCAATTTCTAAATCAGCCCTTAATTTTTTTTATTCAATCAAGTCCTTAATTGCAATTTTAATTTTAAGAATCAATTCAATTGCATCCATGCCAAATTCAAATGTTAACCCTGAAGTTGGATGCATTTTTCACTTTAGTCTTTGGTTTTAAATTTGTGCATTTTGACCCTTAATTGATCAACAAACTTTCAACTTCTTCAATTTAGCCCATGATTATACCAAATTAACTCTTAAAAATTATAATTTGACCCCCATACTTTATTTTTTTTTCAATTAAAGTCAAATTTGACTTTAAAATGAATTTTTCTTGCAATCAAACCCTTCACAAATTCAAAATCTTTCAACAAAATCTAATTAAGTCCTTAAACATCTTATTTTGGACTTTTCTTCATCAAATTGAATTTTCTTTGTCAATAGAGCCTTCACCGGTCAAAAATATATTGTCAAATTTCAATTTTTATATTTTTGAACTACCTCAATCAATCTTTAGCCATTTTTTGGGCGCCCTTGTGAAAAATATCGCAACGAGCGTTCTCTTAATATCTGGAAATTGAGAAATTTATAGGACAAGAAATTCTTGTATTTTAATAGTAGAAAGAAAAAATAAGAGTCATTATCTAGTATTTTAGTCACTATAAATCTTAACTGGTCTTAGAGATTGGACACGGGGATTGTTTGTGTAAAGGGAATGTGGTAGCACCCTAAATATATCCTACATAAAATAAGTTGCATTGTTTGATTGTCTGATATAACTAAAGTATTATCGTGTTTTCTAATGGTTGAATTGTTTAAGATTTAAGAAAAGTTTATCTCGGTAAAGAGATCCTTATCTTATCGGGTAAAACCTAACCATTCAAATATCAACAAAAAGAAGAACTAACTCTTATTTAATATTGAAAATACATCTTACATATAAGTTTGTAATTCCAGATATTAAAAGAAAATAAAATATTTTTTTATATATTCTTGAAATATTGGCATAATTCTCATGGCTTTAATAAATTGGTTATTAAAGCTCAAAATGCATGTTATTACATATTTTTTGAATTTTTAGTTTTGATATGAAAATATGATATGAAAGTGTTTATATTTTTAGGAGACTTGTTCATATGCGTGAAAACAGGATATTTTTTTTGCAATATTTCAGAGAAAACAAGTATTTTAATACCTGATTTATATATTTACAGTATAAAAATACGAGCCAATATTAATTAAAATTGGTATAAAAATACGAGAGAAAATCACAAATTATTTTAAAGGATTTTTGTGTTCTAAGAAATTCACCCCTCAATCTTTCTAATTATAACAAACAAACAAAAATACATAATAAAAAATACGGAAAAGCTCTTGGAATTAAGCTAAGTAAATTTTAAATTTAAAGGTATTTTAGTTATCTTATTATTTTAAAAAGGTTGAAATTTTAAATAAATTCATGAAAAAACTCTACTCGGCATGGGAAAAAGGAAAATTATCACCGGAAGAAAAGGGAACAACATGACTCAATAAGCACTAATTGAAGCCATTAACCTGCATTATTGTTACTTCATAATCATTTGATCTAGCAAATGGAATTTTACCAAAGGCATCAGCTTCCTCTATACAAACATTACATAGCACAAAATAAGTTCTTGTAGTCTGCACAATACCTATCAATGATAATGATTAAGAGAGAATAAAGGAAGGGTTTCAGGCACCATTTGTTTTTACAGTTCAGCCGTATTTTTAAAAAATTTTAATTTTTTTTGTAATTATTTTTTTATATATTTTAAAATTATTTTGAAGTGCTGGTATAAAAATAAATTTTAAAAAATAAAAATATATATTATTTTAATATATTTAAAAAAAAACACCTTTAAAAAAAATTAAAAAAAAAACATTTAAATCAAACAACTATCATAATACCCAAGGAGATGCTCCTTCGCCCAGGCAAGCGCCCTCGACCCAAACTTGTTCTTAGACTTTCCAGAACACGGGGCCATCTTTCCATCCACCGCGATGATCTGAATAATGTTTCTTACGCTTATCAAGGAAAAATAAATGTAAAGCTAGCTAATTTTGTGTATATTTAGGCTATGGACATTAATGCAACATACCTACATGCATGAAGGATAAAGAGCATAGGGTGGGAGTACATCTGTGTTTACTGTATTATATTTACTTTTTGTTCTATTTATACCATTATTTATTTTCCTTTGACATTCCGAAATTATTAAAACATGGAGCTGATAAAATTAAAAATATATATATATATATATATATATATAATAACAACAATAAATAATAAACCGACTGTTTGGAAGTAGAGGGACACCACCCACCAGCTCAATTTAGATTTTATAACTATAATTATTATATCATTATTAATTTTAATACTCGATATAAACTATAATTAAAAATATAATTATGTATTTAAATATAAGAGTTTGACAATAATATATATTAAAAGTAAAATAAATTTTTTTCATATATTATTTCATCTCATTTATCATTAACCGAGTATTATACAAAAATATTATGTATATTATTATCAAATACAATTTATCTTTATTTTTTTGTTTCGTCTTGTCTTTTCTTTTTTATTATCGTACCTTTTTAAAAAATTAATTTTTTTTTATAATTTTTTTATTTTTAGATCGTTTTTAAAGTTTTCATCTCAAAAATAAATTTTAAAAAATATTATTTTAATATATTTTTAAATAAAAAAAAATTAAAATCAATCATGTAACGTCATATATACCAAACATTAGCTGCATGAGCAAATTGTCCACGGGGATTGCATTGACTTCATTGTATCACAGTCTCTCTTGGCCACGTGTACGCACGCCAGAGGCTAACCTCTTTTCGCAGCTGCTTCGGCTAATAGCCAGGAAGTGGAAGGACGTCGGATGGAGCTGATGAAAGAAATGGATTTTATTTTCAATAGGCCTTAGGGTTTCTGCGTTTGGACTTTGGTGATTTTTCATGGGCCTCCATTGACTAATTTTGGGCTCTTCTCCAATTAGACCAATGGTTTGAATAACTGAATCCTAGCAATAGCAGGCCTTGCGCCTTCGCCGCCATAATTTGTTGCACCAAGCATGTCCCCTCATTATATCATCATCATCATCATTTCTATTAATATTTAAAAAGAAAATTTTATTAAGTATTAAATAAGTTATTCATATCTGAATTTATACATTTATAAAAAAAAATTAACATTTTTTTTTCATGTTTAATCTCGAAATTATAGTATGATAAGCAATCCATTAAACTATCTTATTATTATATTAAATTAGTAGTGTTTTTGAAAGTTTAAGATAACATTTTAAAATATACTCGAGGATAAATGTATAATGCAATATATTATGTCCATGTCATGGATTGAATTGCTTCATCTTCTTTGTAGTGTGTGTGTGTCTGTCTATATATATAATTAATTTTGTGTGTAATGTTATTCATATGAATTATATGAAAACCATATTATGTTTTACATCAACTACAAATGTAAAAGTATTTAGTTAGTGAATATTTACAAGAATTATTTAAAAAAATTCTATTGAAATATTTAGCGTGTGTGTTTAGGCCTTATTTGTTTAGTGGAAAGTGCTTTCCTAAAAACTACTTTCCAAACTTTCATATGTTTATTTGTTATTATAAAAATTAGTCAACGAAAAACACTTTTTAGTGAAAGAAAAATTTGGCTTGGTTTCCAAGAAAGTGTTTTCCTTTTATTTTGGGCCGAAAATACTTTCTGGAAGGTATGAAAAAATTAAAAATGTTATATTATTTGTTGATTATATCAAACTTTGGATATATATATATATATATATATATATATATATATATATTTTAAATATTTTTTTTCAATTTCATTCCTTAGAATTTGATTTTTATATTAACTTTGATCCTCATTTTTATAATTGTTATTTGCTTTTCCCTTATCATTTTTTAATTGTAATTTTTTATCTATCAAATTTGGTTCTCATTTTTTTATTATTATTTATTTTATTTGAAATAATTTATGAAAAAGTAATTATTATTATTTTAATTTCTTTCTTCTTTCAATTTTTTTTATTTGTTAGATTTGATCTCTATTATTTGATTGTTATTTATTTTATTTGAGATAATTTATGAAATTATATTTTTTTTCAATTTCATTCACATTCAACTTTTAATTTGCAAGATTTGTTCCTCATTATTTTAATAAATTTAAAAAAATAAAACATTAATAAATTATTTTCTAACTTATTTTTCATGACATAACCAAATACTTGAAAGTGTTTTCCAACTTATTTTTCAATACACTACCAAACATCGGAAAATAATTTACTTTTTCAGAATTTATTTTTTTAAAAAAAACTACTTTCCAGCAAACAAACAGACCTTAAATTAAAAAAATAATTACAATCTATTTTTTTTAAATCTATTTTTCTAAACTAGAACCATAAAACTAAAGGAAGCTAGCTAGGATGGATTGAAGCAAGCTAACTCAAGCATAACTTCATCACCCTCAGCACCCCAAAAAAATCTCAACAGAAACAAAAATCTTTTGTCACAACTTCACCACCTTAGCTTTCTGAAAACCTACGAGGCTGTGATTAGATCCCAATGGGGCACTGATTTGAGATAAGAAGCAGCACTACTCATCATCCTTGTCAATGTCATGATAGTCATGTGATTAGATTCCAAGCTAATAATTATATGCTCTTCTCCTTGAGATGTAAGCTTTCATTCTCTCATCCTTGTCAATGTCATGGTAGTCATTGTCTTGCTCCTTAATCTCCTGGTTGACACGTGACTTGTAGACCAAAGACTGTGTGAAAGCCAACTGTCTTTAAATCATTGGCTGAAACTTGGAAGTAATTTCTTCTGCAAAGGAGGAAATCTGCTAATTAAGGACAGGCACTTAAATTCATTCCATGTATAATTCATCAAAAATCTATTCCATGTATACATATCATCACTGTGCTTTGCTTCCCATATCTCGCCATTGAAGACTGTACTAAGCATTCCAAGCTTTTCTTGTTGATATCATCATTCATGAATAACAACAGAATAAATGGTGTAGAAAGAATAAATAAAAAATTGAATGGCGTACTGTATTATACAATTTCACTTTCAACTCCCACATGATTTTCTACTCCATTACATAACAATCCTGTACAGTAAATTTGTTTCTTTGAGAATATGATTGTAATTGTTTTTTAAAATAGTTTTTATATTAAAATTAATTTATAATAAAAAAAATTAAATTGCCTTTGAAAATTGCGTCTGATCAAATCTTGAACAAATTAATCATATTTCTATCAATATATTTAAGAAGAATCTCCACTAATTGGATGTTTATTGTTTAAAATAATCTTCTTTCACTTTCTTAAATATTAGCACCGAAATATATATATAATCCTAAGATTGTACTTTCTGTATTAAGGAAGAAATAAACTTTTTTGATAATTTACTTTGTTATTTAGTAATATTACCAATATTCTTTCTTGGTACTAATTAAAACATAGTTTTTGCCAAGATCTAATCTTCATTGTTACCCTGGTTATTTCCAGGTCATGATTATAGACTTCCAATTGACATATCCAAGTGGCACTGCAACTGCTTATCTCATCAACAGCTTCCACACTCCTGCAGGAGCCAAGCTAGCAAAGTAAGGCATTATCAGACCTCATGCACATATAGTTGGATGATCATTCGGCATGTAAAAGTATCAAACGTTTTTTTCTACCGTTTCAGAAAACAAGTGAAAGCGTTGGGCAAGTTCTTATCATTCAGCTTCTTGTGGGGTTTCTTTCAGTGGTTCTACACTGCAGGAGATGGTTGTGGATTTGCTGAGTTCCCCTCACTTGGTCTTAAAGCACATGAAAACAAGTAAAAGCATCACTCAACCTTCCAAAATCCTCTCTTCTTGTTGAATGTAGTTCCATTTATTATGGCATTCTGTTTCAAATTCGTTGTGGTATCTTTAACTAATAATGTTCTTGTTACATGTACAGATTTTTCTTTGATTTCTCAGCAACATATGTTGGAGTTGGAATGATTTGCCCATATATCATAAACATATAATTATTGCTTGGAGGAATTCTTTCCTGGGGTCTGATGTGGCCTCTCATAGATAAAAAAAAGGGTGGCTGGTATCCAGCAGACCTCAAACCAGGCAGCTTACATGGCCTCCAAGGTTACAAGGTAAGTTTTCTAACAAGGTTAAGGTGACAAGAATGCCCATTATATGATTTTTAACATTTTCTTGAAGCCTTTTCTTTCATACCAACGCTTATGCATTGAACACTGGTATTTATTGCCACTGCCTTGATCTTGGGTGACGGTCTATACAACTTCTTCAAGGTTCTAAGCCGAACACTCGCTGCATTGTTTTATCAACTTCACGGGAGAGATGCAACTGGTGCTCTGCCTGTTGCTGACCGTTCCTCTCCCGAGACATCCAGGATCTCCTATTATGAGCAACGTCGCACCCAACTCTTTCTCAAAGATCAAATCCATCACGGTTTGCTGTTGCAGGTTATGTCACTATTGCTGCCATTTCTACAACCACCATTCCGCATATATTTCCCGAACTAAAATGGTATTACATATTGGTTATCTACATCTTTGCCCCAGCCCTTGCATTCTGTAATGCTTATGGTTGTGGACTCACTGAGGGGTCCCTTGCTTCCACCTATGGGACGCTTGCAATTTTTGTAATTGGGGCATGGGCTGGTGCCTCTCATGGTGGAGTTCTTGCAGGACTAGCGGCCTGTGGAGTCATGATGAATATTGTCTCCACAGCCTCTGACCTATCTCAAGATTTCAAGACTGGTTATGTGACCCTTTCTTCACCTCGGTCCATGTTTGTGAGCCAACTAATTGGCACTGCAATGGGTTGCATTATTTCACCTTGTGTCTTTTGGCTGTTTTTCAAGGCCTTCAAGGATCTTGGGACTCCTGGAAGTCAATACCCTGCTCCTTATGCTACTGTATATCGAAACATGGCTATATTGGGGGTAGACGGATTCTCGTCTCTACCAAAGAATTGCCTCTATCTTTGTTATGGGTTCTTCGGTGCAGCTATTCTGATAAATTTAATTAAGGATGCATTGGGTAAGAAATGGGCGAGGTTCATTCCCAATCCAATGGCGATGGCTATACCGTTCTATATTGGCCTATACATTGCCATCGACATGTGTGTGGGAAGCTTGATTCTATTTATCTGGGAAAAGATTGACAACGCAAAGGCAGATGCTTTTGGGCCAGCAGTGGCTTCTGGTTTGATTTGTGGGGATGGCATATGGACTTTGCCTAGTTCGATACTTGCTCTAGCCGGAGTAAAACCTCCCATTTGCATGAAGTTTTTGTCAAGGGGAACAAATGCTAAGGTCGATGCGTTTTTAGGGTCATAAATTTGAAGTTCAGATCAACTTCAATAGAAACTGTGAGTTAGATCTGAATTGCTTCCTAGACTAAGGTTATGAAGTTTACATATGAAGTTCGACTCAAAAATGCTGTAGATAATCTCCTGCTATTTTGTGGAGTCAACAACTATTTTCTCTATAATCATTTCTGGAGAAGAAAATCAAATGTCCATTTACTTGTATATGCTTTTTAGTCAATCCTTGGAAATATGCTTGTAGTTTTTTTCTTGTCTAGTTTGAAGAAGATAGTGGAACAGATGCATCAAACAATGTGCAAACGGGAAATCACTGTACCCTTTGTGAACTTTAAACATAATATCAAAAGTGAATGTGCAAATATTACAGGTTGCAGGCATGTTTATTTTGAACATATTGCAATTATCGTTGTTGATTTCTTCTTCATTATTCGTATCCGACCTTCCAGAATCACACCCATGACCGCTGTTGTTATTCTGGGTTGCTGCTTTCCTGCCTTCAATTCCTCAGCATGTATTATGTTTGGATTTTACTCAATCTGGTAAGGTTATGATCAGTTGCTATATTTGGTATCAGGTTTGCTCATTTTGCTGGCCATGATGTCAGGTGGTCCAATGTGGCATTGGAATGGCCTTCTGGAACTGCTGTGTTATTACCAGTCTCTCACAATAAAACCATGCCAGACTTAGTTACCCAACAGACAAGAGTTTGTTAAATTGATAGGTTCCATTCACAAACCGATTGTTAAAATATGAACCGACAGACTATGAGTTTAAATATCGATAAAAAATTTCATGGTAAAACTATAAAATTTAATATTGAATATTTCTATACATAGGCATTTTGCGTTGTCCCAAACCGAAATACAGAACAAATGTGCTGGCCTCTTGGTATCTACAAAATGTTCAAAGATTCAATTCCTAAATATTTGTATCAAGATATTAATAACCAACAAGTATGTCGACTTCTAAAAAAAAATTATAAATACACAATTAGCTAGCTTTTTTTTCTTCTTTGAGATAAGTGAAAACCACCTCTCCTAACTCCTCACCCCATCAAACTTTGTTGCTGCAGCTGGTTCACCGATGTGGCACTTACTAGGATCCTTGGGGTCATATTTGCATGGAAAGCGTTCACGGACTTTGCACATAGGATCATTGGGATGATATTTGCATCGAGCTGGCCTCGCTATCACAGCTAGGTTAGAACATGATAACAAAATAATGGTAACAAGGAGAACTGTTATTGTCAAGTATCGAGCCTTTCCTTGAGACCCCATTAATTCTTGACACGAAAGAAAGCTGAGACTCTTAGGGAATCAAATGTATGTCTTGGTACGTATGTGTAGAGAGCGAGCTAGTCTGCGAGATGGGTGATTGTAGAGATGGAGAGGGTTAGCTAGCTGATATATATATGAGACACAATATGTTGAATTGGAAAAGTATTCAGCATTTAAATTCATTTCAAAAACTTTTCCAATATGTTGAATTGGAAAGCTATACTTTCCTCGAAATTGTTTCTTATTATTTTCTTCGAAGCAGTTGTGACTTGTGACATAGGTTGAAATTAACATTAAACGGGAGTCATGTGTGGATCATGTCCAGGTTGTTTAACAAAATCTCTATGATATTTGTTTTTTTAATCTTCTGGCGTGGCCCTTCAGAAACAAACAGTCAAAGCTGTTTAAATGCCTGTTTTGTTCAAGCAACTTGTAATGTAAATAAATGTTAAGCAAAAACTAAGCACTCTCTACTTTTACTTGATCTTTTTTTTTTTTTTCTGTGGTGTGATGGGATTGAGGATTACACAATATTGCCCTCCTCTAATATATTTATCTATTAATGCACAAATTAATAAATATTGAAATAAGCTCTTCAGTTGATTTTATAAACTGCAAATTTGAGGTCTTGGGCTCTTCGCAGCCGAGAAAAAGTCATTCATGGCTGAGGTAAATATAATTTCTTCTTCTTTTGATTTTGTGATGAATGAAAGATTATATTCGTAGGAAAGCAAAAGAGGAAAAACAGGAAACAAGCCATACTGTACAAATTAAATGAACTTCCACCAGCAACAAAATTCACTAAAAAGATTGTTTTGACATTATTAAAGAGTAATGGTGACGAAAAATAAATTCCTCTTATCTCAAGCCCTTAACATTTACTTCTAACATTATTAAAGAGAAAATATTAATTTTCCCAATGAGAAAATATTAATTTTCCCAATGAGAAAATATTATTGTCTTATTAACTTTAAATATGAAGAAGTCAAATTATTCAACGCGTAGACATTAATTTTCCCAATGAGAAAATATTATTGTCTTATTAACTTTAAATATTTCATGCATATGCAAGTGCGTGGTTGATGTAAAATATGTGCTGGAAATTTGATACATGAAAGATATGGTCACAGAGACGTCGTTCTTCCAGCGACCTAGCTAGAAAAATATTTCCAAAATCCAAAATACCTGAGAAGCTATCATACATATAAGACATCAAAACAGTACAAAAGACTGAGTAAAAATTGACAAAAGATAATTAAAAGACTGATTGGATTGAAAATTAAAAAAGCATGGCGAAAATAAGAAGGTGGAAAAATACTTTTGAAATAACAAAAAAGCAATTAAGGGAAGAGAGGTTTGATTTATTCGTTGTGGAATTTATAAATCCTTTCTCATGCAATTAATTCAAGAGTCGGTCTTGACTTGGAAAATGAATGATGATACGTATACTTCATGAACACGCGTGTCTTGACTTTGAAAACGAACGGTTACAGGTATTCCCTTGTGAGCACGCAAAACTGTGACTATTTCAACATATGTTCGGCCAAGACCAGTCTAAAATAGGGCCGTGTCGGCTAAAAAAAGTTGCCAACACCAATTTAAAATAGGGGTTGTGCTGATGTCAGCCCAACAAAATTTCTTTTCTATTTATGGGACTGGGCCGAACCTGATCTCACCATTTTAGTCTGGGCTGAAACTGGTTTGACTTAGTAAACAGTGGACAGACTCCACTATTCTATAAGTGAATAGTAGAGAATGAATTATAATTCACTCTCCAATTGCAAAATAGTGGAGGGTGACTAAAGGAGAAGCAGAAAAAGAAGGAGGAGGAGAGGTTGACCTGGTGGTGGCTTCACGGTGGTGCTAACGATGGTGACGAGGAAAGCAGGCGATGGTAGGGAGAAAAAACGGTGGTTGCTATTGTGGTGACGAGGAAAGCAGGTTGACCTGGAAGATGAATGATGATACGTATACTTCATGAACATGCGTGTCTTGACTTTGAAAATGAATGGTTATAGGTATTCCCTTGTGAGCACGCAAAACTAGTTTGACTATTTCGTCCTTGCTGAGTCCAAGGAATTAAAATAACGAACAAGTAAAATGATTGGATCGGTAGTGTCGCACATGGAAGACATCACGACGAGTGTTTTTTCAATATCTAGAAATCGAGAAATGAATAGGATAAGAAATTTTTGTTTTTTAATAGTAGAAAGAGTGAATGAGAGTCGTTACTTAGTATTTTGATCATTAAAAATCTTAACTAGTTTTAGAGATCGGATACGAGGACTAATTGCGTAAAATAAAGGTATTAACACTCCAAATATGTCTTACCTAAAGTAAGCTGCATTGTTTGATTATATGATATAACTAGAGTATTGTCGTGTTTTCTAATGGTTGAATTATTTAAGATTTAAGAAAAGTCTTCATCGGTAAGGAGATCCTTATCTTATTGGGTAAAACCTAACCGTTCTAATATCGACAAAAAGATGAACTAACTCTTCTTTAATATTGAAAATACATCTTACGTATAAGTTTGTAATCTCAAATATTAAAAGAAAATAAAATAAAATAATTTTTTTGGTATTTTTGAAATATTGACATAATTCTCTTGGCTTTAATAAATTGGTTATTAAAGCTCAAAATGCATGTTAATACATATTTTTTCAATTTTTGTTTTGGTATGAAAATACGATGTGAAATTTTTTATATTTTTGAGAGACTTGGTCGTATGCGTGAAAATAAGATATTTTAATATCGAATTTATATCTTTATAGTATAAAAATGCAAGCCAATATTAATCAAAATTGGTATAAAAATACGAGAGAAAATCACAAATTATTTTAAAGGATTTTTGGAATTTTTTGTTTTTGTTTTCAATTAATATATAATATAATATTATAATATATTGGGATGGGCTCAGCCCAATTATATGGGCAGAGCCCATCCTGTCTAGGATGAGATTGGCCCAAAATAAATTAGGCCAAAGTCAGCCAAAAAGAGTTGGGCCCACACTAGCCTAAAATAAGGGTTGGGCCGATGTCGGCCCAACAAAACTTCTTTTCTATTTATGGGACTGGGCCAAACCCGACCCCACCATTTTGGTCTGGACCAAAACTGGTTCGGCCTAGTAAACAATGGAGAGACTCTCCAATGTTATGCAAGTGAATAGTAGAGAGTGAATTATAATTCACTCTCCACTGTTCACTGCAGAATAGTGGAGGGTGACCGAAGGAGAAGGAGAAGAAGAAAAAGGAGAAGAAGGAGGAGAGGTTGACCTGGCGATGGCTTCACGGTGGTGCTAATGATGGCGACGAGGAAAGTAGGCGATGGTGGGGAGAAAAAACGGTGGTTGCTGCTGCGGTTTTTTCTTCTCTATACAGGGGCATGAAATTCCTCTCTTTCCTTTTTTGTTCCTTTGTTGTTCTTTTTTTTTCTTCTCTTTCGTTTTCTTCTCTCGTTCTTGTCTCTCATGTTCTTTCTTTTTTTCTATGTTTTTTTGTTTTTGTTTCTCTCCTTTTTCCTTTCTTAGTTCTCCCCTGTTTCTTTTTGTTTCTCTTCTATTTTTTGCTCTCTTCCCTCCCTTTTTCATCTATTTATCTCTTTGTTTTTGTGTCTCGTCCCCTGGTATTTATAAGGGGGAAAGAGAGAAGAGAAAGTTATTACCCATGTCCAGTCATGGTGCAGGGGTAAGGTGGCTGGGGTAGTCTCTGTGCAGCTGTCCCAGAGCCGCCCACAGGGTTTGTCCCCTGTCTCTTTCATCATGGTGGTAGGCCATGAGGGGGTGAGGGTGGTGTCGTGGTTTTTGGGCAAAGGGAAAGGAGAGATAGACGCTGCAAAGGAATGGAAGAAAAACGTTCTTCCCTTGCCTTTGTTCGTTAGGGTAGAAGAAGATACACAGTGCCGTTCAAAACGACACCGTTTTAGGTTTCTTTATTTTATATATGAACAGTGAATGAAACGGCGTTGTTTTTTACAAAACATGTCATTTCATTTCAATATAAATAGCGCTAAAATATGTTAATTTCCAAATCAGTCTTTAAGTTTTTTAATTCAACCAAGTCCTCAATTGCAATTTTGATTTTAAGAATCAATTCAATTGCATCCCTGCCAAATTCAAGCGTCAGCCCTGATGTTGGATGCCTTTTTCTCTTTAGTCATTGATTTTGAATTTATGCATTTTGATCCTTAATTCATCAACAAACTTTTAATTTCTTCAATTTAGCCTCTAATTTGATCAAATTAACTCTTAAAAATTGTAATTCGACCCCCAGACTTTAATTTTTTCCAATTAAAGTCAAAATTGACTTAAAAATAAATTTTTCTTGCAATTAAACCCTTCACAAACTCAATTAATCTTTCAACAAAATCTAATTGAGTCCTTAAACATCTGATTTTGAACTTTTCTTCATCAAATTGAATTTTCTTTATCAATAGAGCCTTCATCAGTCAAAAATATATTGTCAAATTGTAATCTTTGTATTTTTGAACTTCCTCAACTAATCTTTAGCCATTTTCTGGGCACCCTTGTGTCTTCTTCTCACTGCTATTTATTTTTTGGTTTTATTCTTATATTTTTTTTTTTATAGGGAACCAAAATTGAATAATAACAAGTAGTTTGTAGTGCATATAGATAATTGTTAGAGTAAAGTGGAATGATGGTATCTGTCATTTTATGATTTATTTTCTATTTTGTTACCAAGAATGATTAATAGGTTGGGGTGCAGGGCAATGCCTCCACAATACGGTAAATGAGTATTATTAAAAAAAAAATTATAATATCTCTTGGGCGGTTAGACCCTTGAGTGGTTTAGGGTATACTATAAATACACATTATGTAATCCTATTCGATATATAGTGAAAATAAAATTTCATCGCTCATATGGATATAGACACATTGCTGAACCACATTAAATCTTGTGTTCTTTCTAGTTTCTCCTTTTACAATATTCATCAATAATTGCAGCAGGTTTTTCATAATAAAGGTCATGTTTAACGTATAAGAATGTGTGAAGGAACTACCAGTGAACTGCTACTAGTGAACTTTGCAGGAACAAAAGGTGTAATATTTGATATGGATCCTTTTTCAGCTTGCATACACCATAAATTAGAATTTGAAACTCACGAATTAAAGACATTATACTTATAAAATATGCGTTATAAAGCTATATTCAAAGTATCTATGTTTTTGGAATGGAAGAGTTCAATTTCTAACATTTAAATTAATGGCAAGTTTTTTTTATAAGTGGAGATGACTAAAGTAGGGCACTATATTCATTATCCTTAGCATAATTTGTTTGATTTCTTTATTTTTTTTCTTTGTTAAGAATTTTTAGATTTCAAGGAGTTCCGAATGAGTTCAATGGGTAGTCTAATGAAAATAGATATAACTTATCATCTGACCATTTGATAGAACTAAAATTTTTTCAAAATATTCTAAAGGTCTTGTTCCTTAAATGATTTGTAAGACAACTTCATTTGAGTTCATGAACATGCTAGATTCAGTCTAAAAGTTACTGCTTAAGATTGTCTTTATTTTTCTTATTGTTTTTGGATTATTCTCCCTATTTAGACTAGGATTTAAAATTTAATTAGGATTTTACTAATAAGCATATATTTTTTTTTATGTATTTAAACTTCCTTGTAGGCTATTTTTTAGAGAAGAATTTATGATATAATTTTTTAGCACACTTCTTCAAGTAAAAATTTATATATCCTATGGATATACATATCTTATATTTAATTTTTAATTTAATTACAGAGAAGAAGAGCTATCACTATCTTGCTAATAATTTTTAATCTAATTAAAAAGAACAAAAGTGATAAGATTTGAAATTCAAACCACGCACTAGCATTAAAGACTTAATTTGGATATGAAATTAGTTTTTATTTCCTTAAATGAGGAATGAAATTAGTCACCATGAATTTCTCTTGAAGGGAGATGAGTTGCGTCTTTAAATCCAACAAAGAGAACAAATTTGTCCCTAAGTCACTATAATAGGGATGAATTTTCTCATTATGCACGTCTAATCTCAGAGGACTAATTTAATACCTTATGTTATCTAGATATTTAACTAATATAGAATATAAGTTGAAGCTTTTAAATATAATTTATATTATTTTTTAATATATTTTTTTAAGTAAAAATTTTAAATTTTTTTATTTTTATTTTTAGTATACACAATTTGATTTGACCCAAAATGTAAAATCCATATATATTTTTAATTCCAATGATAAAATAGTTCAATCTATCTCGTGGATCTCTCTCGTAAGAGGGGATGTGTATCTTTGAAAGTTATGGGGAAAAAAACTTTTTTTTTGGTTTAATTTTCTCTCCTACTAGCTACTCTTATTTTTATGCAGAAGCATTTTGGGATGCCCAAAACCAAAATACACAACAAATTAATGTGCTGGCCTCTGGGTTTGTACTAAATGTTTAAAGATTCAATTCCTAATATATGTATGACGATATTAATAACCAACCATGCATTGAAGTATATATGTCGACTTCTCAAAAGAATAAAAGTATAAATTAATACACAATTATCTAGCTTTTCTTTTTCTTTTAGATAAGTGAAGAAACTTTATTAATAGCATAACATTGGCAAATCAAAGCAAGGCGAAGAATTAATGGGCACAAATGCCAAAAAGCATGGGAAAAGAAAACATGGCAATAGCTAGGAAGTAACCTAAACCAGCTAGCGAAGGAGGACACATAAATAATTACCATGGATAAATTAAATAGCCATGCCTTCCTTCTTGGCTAATACAAGGATAAACGATTACTCATTCATCATACGACTGGAGCTGCAGCTGGTTCACCGTATTTGCACTTACCATCTTTGGGGTCATATGTGCATGGAGTTGATGGCCTCGCTATCACAGTAAGGTTAGAGCATGATAGCAAAATAATGGTAACAATTAGGAGTATTAATGTCAAGTATCGAGTCTTTCCTTGAGACCCCATTCTTGACACGAAAGAAAGCTGAGACTCTGAGGGAATCAAATGTATGTCTTGGTATGTGTAGAGAGCGAGATAGTCTGCGAGACGGGGAGCGTTAGTTAGCTAGCTGATATAGGAGACACAATATGTGGAATTGGAAAAGGTTTACGTACAACATTTAATTTGACTTTAGAGTTTCTTATTATTTTCTTCAATAGAGTTATGACGACTTGTGGCATAGGTTTGAAATCAACATTCAAAGGGAGTAATTGTGGATCCTGTCTAGCTAGGTTGTTTAAGTAGTCAAATAAATCATATTTTTATGATATTTTTATTTTTAATCTTCTGACTTGGTCCTGGCCCTTCATTAACAAACAGTTCAGAAAACTGGAGGAGATGAAACATATAATAAGTATAGCATAATAATTCGTCGGTCGATTGTCATAATCCAAATGAGTGTTTTGCATGCATAATCCAAACCTGTTATATATCTTGGAAATTTTTCAGGCATTCATGACTCGATATGTCAAAATGTTATTAACTATATTTATAGTTTTGTGTAAAATATAATTTTTCAAATACCGGAGAGAAAGTACAATTGTGATCGAATCTTAGGATGTTAATTTGGTGTAATTCTCTGGAAAATAAATTATACAAAATGCACGAGCATCTCTAATTCTGGTTTGATGATTTTAATAATTACAATATTTTTTTAATTTTCTTGAGTTCTTTATTTCCTTGACTTCTTCTTCCTTTTACTAATTAAGAAAAATCAACAACATCTGGTCAACGAATGAATTTTAGAATGTGTTGATTGTATGCTTACAACAACAAAAATATCATGAGTGAACATTAAGACTATTATTTAAGCTATTTTGAACAATAAAGGTTCAAAGGAACACGAGTCAATTTTAGAATGGGCTAGGTTGATGTTGGCGGCTAGCTACGGTTTTAGGAATGAAGAAGATGACATGATTTTTTCATTATTATTATTATTATTATTATTATTACAGGTTCCCTCTCTTTTCATTTTTTGTAGCAACTACGTACGTACGGTCGAAAGTCACTGGTAATTACATTAATTACCAGTTACTGATTCTGATAGATATAACAGCATTTAGAGTAAAATGTCATTGCAAATACATATTGTATTATAATGACATTTCAAACATTTACATTCATAATTAATTATACATTTATTTAACTTTAAAGGTAGTTATATTAATTTTATAAGTAATTATGATAGGATTCTGTTGGTAGTGGATCTAAATAAAAGCATTTCTCTCAAGTGCTATTAATTAAATCTTAATAACATTTGAAACAAAAAGACTTAATTTATATCCGATATCAGTCAATATATACTATAATAAAACCCATCAAATCGAACTTTATTGTGAACAAAATTAAACCCGTTTCTTTTAGCAAAGTCTAATTCAAAAAGTTTGGTTCTTTTTCCCCTCATTTATACTCTCACAAGATAAAAAAAAAAAAAAAATTATCACTAAGATAGTGTGTGATTACTATTATATAACAGAAGAGATAAAAACAATGAGAACATTAACGTTTTTTATTGAAAAGTCAAACAATTATCATAATAATACCAAGTATTAGCTCGGTAAGAGAATTGTCCATGGGGATTTGATTTCATTGACTTCATTGGATCACAGTCTCCCTTGGCCACGTGTA
>Ga0325404_1001778_pt1 | contig 22916 bp, 11 predicted proteins | sample PopdelMetagenome_18_FD_205664 | JGI IMG/M metagenome (GOLD analysis project Ga0325404, IMG submission 205664) | Populus deltoides microbial communities from Bellville, Georgia, United States - Xylem-Control-R1 | ecosystem: Host-associated > Plants > Phyllosphere > Stem > Wood/Secondary xylem...
CCAAGATGCCTAAATACATGGCAAATGCCTCCTTTTATAGGCTAAAATTTGAAACTATTGATTTGTTGACTAATTGATGAGTGGGTGGCCACATCTTGACTTGGTGACAATCCTTATCTTCTTGTCTTCCAAAAACATCATTGATAACATCAGGATTTGAACAGATTCTCCCATGAAGGTTCTAGAAAATTGTCTCAGCTTTCTAGAAAAAAAAAGATGAGGTCATTTGGACTTCTAGAACACGAGCTATGAGCTAAACACTGAACAGTGTCTGGGCTGCAGGACAGATTCGGACTTCTCCGTTGTTGCTACAATTTGGACTTGAAAACGACTTTTTTAAATCTTGGGCTCCACATGAAAGTTGTAGGCTTTTGTCTTATCTTTCCATCCATATAAAATAGACCTAAATCCAAGATCAAAGCAAATAGGGTTTGAGCTATCAAATCTTCCATTTACCCTGTGATTTGCATCGAAGGCGAGAGCAGGAGAGAGGAGAAGGAGTGAAATGAAGGCGAGGAGAGGAAGGGATCGAGCAATGGTTGCTGAGGACATGTCGATCGCCAGTGAATGTGGGATCTGATGGTGATTGATCGAATCAAAATCAATTTTTTCTCTTAAATCTTTTTTCAAAAACGGATGAATTATCTCGCTTAGCTTAGAATTTTTATTTTTATGGGGGGGGTGTGAAGAGACAGTAATGTAAGGCAAGGAGCTCGGGATTTCATATTTGCAATTGACTTGTTAACGCTTTTTTATTGGTAAGTAAATGATTTATTTAATTATTCATGTCCAAACCAGTATAAATGAATATATATAATAAGTGTGTGTGTGTGTATACACACGCCCATCCAGTCCGTAGAATTATAGTCATTAATTGTCTAAGCTATATGTAGGGTTTTTTTTATTTGAATCCATTAAAATAATTATTTTAGTTTTTTATTCAAAAAAATTATAAATGCATAAATTTTATTTTATAGTTTATAATAATAAGAAATAAACTAAAACAGAAAAGTTTTTTCACCCTTTCAATGTAATAAAGTTACTTTTTTAAATATATGATAAAAACAATTTGGTTAGAATACTTCAACTTAAAAGAATAACATAGTATCTTTTCACTATAAAATTTGAAACCTTTTCATATATATACTCTATGTTCACTAGAAAAAAGTTATTTTTTTTTATCAATGTGGGATAAAAAAATTTTTTTGGTTTAAATACTTCAATTTAAAAGCATAACATAGTATCTTTTCAATGTGTGATAAAAAACTTTTTAAAATATTCTTTTAAACTTCATTATTTACAAAATGTATTCACATTGATTTTTTTTTTATTTTTTCATATGAAATATTAAATTTTTAATTTTTTCGGGTTGACCTGAGTTGACCCATGAAACCCAAGACCCGACTTCTTGACCGGGTTAACCTCCAGGACGGATTTGATAACTATGGTTAATAGATGAAGGATTTAACCCCATAGTCTTTCTTTTATTTGAATTCTGCCAGAAAAGAATTTGAATATGAAACTTGTATGTTTCAAGTAGGTTATACTCGAAATTAAAATGTAGTGTACTCTTGTCTGGGGACATGTGATAAAAACTTGACGATGCAAATAAAGGGTTGTTAAATAATTGACAGAACAATTTTCAATTACAAATTTGATGCGGATTAACGGATGCAAATAAAGGGTTGTTAAATAATTGACAGAATAATTTTCAATTATAAATTTGATGTGGATTAACGGGAAGGAAAAGGAAAGAATATACAAAATGTGAAACATATTAAAAGAAACTAAAAAGAAAAAAATGCAATGATTTGAAATACAACAAGTCATATGCACAACCAACAACCAACAACCAGCTATCTGGTGTAAATTACATAGATATGAAAACTTTTTACATTGTGACAAAATTCATTATAGTAATACACTAGTTACATGACCCGCGCGATGCCGCGGGTCAATGATTTTTATATAAAAATATAAAAAAAAATTAAGATCTAAAAGTATTAGGTCTTTTTGCAAAATTATACCCAAGAGTCTTGGGTGTGGCTGCAACGCCTGACCCAAAAGTAATATTTATAATATTAAACTTGCATGACCCAAGTTTAAGTGGGTCTGACTGCAATACCAAACTCAATAGTCTTGGATATGGGTCTGGCTGCAAGATCGTGTCATAAAAGTGTGATAATTAAAAATAAAAAAACAAAGAAAAAAACCAAAAGGAAGAAAAAAATTAATGAAGAAAAAGAAAAAAATTTAAATTAACTGGGTTAACCCTTCAAACTAGGTTAGCCCATCAAACCTTGGATTCGTGTCGTGAAAGTTTGATAACTAAATAGAAAAAAAATTGACAGGTTAACACAATATTAACTGGGCTAACCCGTCAAACCAGGTTAACCCGTTTGAAGATTAACAAACTAAATTAAACGAAAAAATTAATTAAAAAGGAAAAAAGCAAAATAAAAGGAATTAGCCTTTTCACTGTGGACTCCAAACCAATATTTAAGATTAATAATCATATTATTTAAATCATATCATCCATGTATAAAAGAATGATTATAATAACTCAATTCTGGCTATTCTCTAGAATTCATATTTTTTAAAATCAAAAATAAAAAAAAATCAAAAAATAAAAAAAATAAAATGAAGACTAGTAACATGAAGAAAGTAGATAGAGGATGATTCCAAAAAAATACATAGAAATTAAACTGTAATTTTAAAGAAAATTCAAGGTCTAATTGTATCCTGTTGTGCCAAAACTTGAAGAAACAAATGCAAATTTAAGGTCAAATTAAATGATTATTGGATAAATTAGCATAAAAATTAAGTCCAGGGACATAATAAAATTTTTAATAGACCAATTCGATTTAATCATGAGTCAAATTAAATTTTAATTATGTTTAAGAAATAATTTGGGTCCAATTGAAGGATTTAATTAAGTGTAAGAACTTAATTATACTTTAAATGAGTCAAATTAAAAAAAAAAGACTAACATTGTGAAGAAAGAAGATATGGGAGGATTTCAAAAAAATACATAAAAATCAACTTGTAATTTTAGAGAAAATTCAAGGTCTAATTGTACCCTATTATGCCAAAAAAATAGATAAAACAATGCAAATTTAAGGTTAAATTAAATAATTATTGAACGAATTTGCATAAACATTAAATTCAAGGACATAATTAAATTTTTAATAGGCCAATTTGATTTAATCATAGGTCAAATTAAATTTTAATTATGTTTAAAAATTAATTTGGGTCCAATTGAAAGATTTAATTAAATGCAAGAACTTAATTATACTTTCAATGAGTCAAATTAATTTTATTAGGGGTTTAATTGATGAAAACTTAAGTTTGGGAGCCTAATTTGAGCTTAATTGAAAATATTAGAATTTTAAGAGACCAAATTTAATTTTTACCAAGTTAATTGATTGAAATCAGGGGCAAAATCAAAAGAAAATTTAAGTTTTGAGGCCAATTAGGGGTCAAATTGAAGAAATTCGCAGTTGAGGACTGATTTGCAAAGGTGTCAAACTATAAAGACTTAATTTGAGTGAAATCAGGGGTAAAATTAATGAAATTAAAAGTTTAATGGTCAATTAAGGGCTCAATTGAAGAAATTCAAGACCAAGGATCAAAATGAAAAAGTCACCGATATCTGGGCCAAAAATTGAAGTTTTTCCAAAGACTAAATTGCATAAACTTTAAAGTTTGAAGCTGATCAAGGGTGTAGATGAGATAAATCAGACATTAAAGGACCAAAACAAACTTTAACAAAACAACGTTGTTTTGGTTACTATCTATCTTTTTCAATCTTCTTTGAAATAACATCACAGAGAGTTTAATTTACAAATGCATTTAATGTCTCTAAACTTTACCAAATTCGACCAAACATGATGCAAATGATCATCTAACATTGCTTTATAATCTCATATGGTCCGTTCAGACTTATTGATATCACGATGGCTGTGGTGCAAGTCTAAATTGGCCAATTTAGACAGCCTTCAACTAGCAAATTTGACAGTTTATAGTGCCTAATTTGAATCAATGGTTGAGATCTTTCTCAACCAAATCAAGGCCCAATAGTTTTCCCTAGTGTTAACAAGATTGCCCTCTTTTATTCCTTATAAATAGGGGTTGATTACATGGCTTGAGCATGAAGAAATAAGAAGCCAAAGTTGACACAAAACCATCTCTACCTAGTTTTTTTTTCTACCATTTTTCTTCTCTTTTCCCCTTCTCAGCCATCACTTTGGCTAGCTCCACCGCCATGCCTTAGCCACAATGTCTACCACCAACCACTCACTGGTCTTTCCTGCAATACCAGGAACTCCTCTAGCCTCTCTTCTCCTCCTGCCAAGCAAGGTTACTCTTCCTTTTGCTCCCTTGAAATGTGCCCCATAGCCAACCTAACCACCCTTTAGTAGTCAACTTTTTCAGGCAATAATAGCAACTTTGAACCAATGGTTGGGATCCTTTCTGGTCAAATAAAGGGCCAATATTTGGCAATAGTAAAGAAAACATGTTCCTCTTACATCCCTATAAATAGAAGTGGATTCTATTCCCTGAAGAGGATGAAATTAGTGTGCAAAGTTGGCCAAAAATCATCTTTTTTTCTTAAGATTTTCCCCCTCCACCGATCTCACTTTCTCCCTCCTTTTCTCCCACCTCTGGCGACGCTACCACCTCCAGCTACTGTGCATGATCTTCCCTACAACACTAGGAACGCCCCCAACCTTTTTCACTTCCAGCCAAGCAAGGCTGCTCTTCCTTATGCCACCTCGAAACCTGCAACTTAGTCATTTGCATGCAGAAATTTTGCATGCAAATGGCACTTTCTTTCTTAATTTAGTTAGCTGAACCCGTTTCTAGCCTAGCCAAGCCCAAAATGTATGGGCCGGATCCGACCCGATAAAAGAAAAATAAAAAAATTTAAAAAATCCTTTCAAAAAAATTTATGATTTTCTTGCATGTTTTTCCTACCAATTTTGCATAATATCGAGTTGTATATTTATATTGTATGATACAAACTCGTTATTAAAATACCTAGTTTTCTCTGAAATATTTCTAAAACTAATTCAAAAAAAATCTCAAAACTTTTAAATTAATTTTACATTTCAAAAGACAAAAAATAAACAAAAAAATATTTTGTTTTCATGCAAATGGCTAAATCCTAAAAAATTTGTAAGCATATTTTCATAAGAACAAAAAACAAAATAATTGCATCTTTCTCATGTTTTAAAAATCCAAGAATGGATATCATAACTAGTTTATGATTATCCATTAGGATTTGACCGCAGTATTAAAAACCCATTTACAATATTTTTATTAGGGTTTTGATAATTTATGGGTGTGTAAAACTATACAATAGAGTACACCCTCAGGTATTAAAGATACAAGACATAAAATAAATGCAATGCTGAAACTCAAACTGTAGAATGGTTAGGATTTAACCTGATAAGGTAGAGACTCTTTTGTGAAGAGAGATCTACCTTGAACCGTAGACAAGACCAATAATAGAAACCCGACCTAGAAAAAAATAATGAAATAGCAATGCAACTTACCTTAGGTAGGGTGCACTGAGAATGATACATCTTTTCCTTGCATAATCAATCCCTTACCCAGACTCTTGTAGACCATAAGTTTCTAGTGATCATAATATTAGGTGGCGACTTGTAAACTTTAACCATAATTTTATGATTAAATCTAAAAATCCTTCGCAACAACAACAAACACCTCCACAAAAGGCATGATAAAAACCTCGTCATTGCCCCCTTGACATCACGGCACCCCACAAAAATGATTATGATGTTATCATATTTTTATATTATATCTTGTTTCACAATAATGACAAACTATCTTTATCAATGGAAATAATAAGCATGTTCATCTTCCACATTTCTTTGTTAGAGATGAGTGTTGTCAACTCTGCAGATTTGAGCTTTTTAGGGACCTATATTTCAACCTTCGTATGCATGTGTGAGATTTAAACATGAATGCATGCATGCTCATGAATGCAAGTGTAGATACAAGTACATCGAATATGGATTAACCTATTCAAAGAGCTAATCGATGACTTCTTTCTTGAACACGGGCAGAAATCCATAGTCTAATTAATTTGAAAAGATCTTATCCTCCTCTCGGTTAAATCTCATACACATGAGAGAGTGTAAAACATAAAAGTGGATCTAAACCTTTTTATTCAAAAAAAGACAAAAGATTTCCATATACGGTAATTTCTTAGCCTTGGTTTATGGTAAATTCCTCTAACTAGTTACATCATCTTAGGTTCTTGCTCGTATTTAGAAAAAGTCATGGTTTTAGATCAGAAAATCCTGTAGAGTTTATGATTATTGATCAGGTATGCCTTGATGCAAAATGAAGGTAGCACATAAAACCTAAGGATCAGTTCTATTATAAGGTGAGCATGGATAAGTTTTCTGCTAAGTCTCAAAAAAAGCCTCAGATTTGTCTATTGACAATCTCTGTAAAGAAAATATAGGAGCGTTGTGAGGAATGGTGACACGACCAAAGAGTTGATGTCTTCTCCTAAGTGTGGGAGTGTCGAAGTAATAAATAACCCGGCAAGACTGAGGTCGAACCATAGGGATATATAAATTATAAATAATAATAATAATAATAATAATAAGTTACAGAGGACTTTGAGATGTAAGATTAATGTGAAGATTAAACAATGATAAAAATAATTGTTAAGGTTAGAGGATCCATTAATGGTATTTCAAACAAGAATAATATAAATTCTTTTTATCACTCAACTAGAAACCACACACAAAGGATGTTCCGATTAGATTATAAATTGTAAACATGATTACATTAGTTATCTTATTCAAATAATACTAATACTTGTAAATGTTGTGAGGTATTCGTGATTATAACTTATGTTAACAACAAATCATGTTCCTTTCATTGCACAGGTGTCGGTTATACCATACGGTGAGGCTATGAAAGTGCAAAGTATTTGTTGTACCAAGGGTTATACAACATAAATCTAAATTAACCATTTAACAAGCAAAGTATTAAAAGTGCACAAGATAACAAATACAAAACATGTTAGTAAGTCCATATTGAGTTTATACTATACTTATTCTTACACCATTAGTGTAACCTTTTCACCTTGACATAATAAACTTAGCTAAACATAATTATTTATGTTTCTTTTCTTCATTCAGTATAGTAAAGGAAATGAAAGACATAAACAAGAGATTAATGAAAGCAAAACTTAAGCATTACAAAAATATAAAAAGAGAGAGCAAGAACATGATCTTGATCTGAAAACCAAAATGCCTAAATGCATGGTAAATGCCTCTTTTTATAGGCCAAAATCTGGAACTATTGATTTGATGACTAATTGTTGAGTGGGTGGCCACATCTTGACTTGGTAACAATCCTTATGTTCTTGTCTAAATAAAACATCATTGCTAATGTCAGAATTTGAATAGATAGTCTACATGAAAGTTCTAAGAAATTATCTCAACTTTCAAATAAAAAATAATTGGTGCATTTGGACTTTTATAACTCAAGATATGGGCTAAACACTGAATAGTGTTTGGGTTGCAGGAAAAATTCTGACTTCTTCGTTGTTGCTACAATTTGAACTTGAAAATGACCTTTTTGAATTTTGGATTCTTCATGAAAGTTTTAGGCCTATGTCTTAGCTTTCCATCCATATAGACCAGACCTAAATTCAAGTTCTATAGCTCTAGGTATGATCCAATGACCTAATAATGTTCCAATTTTGACTGAACCAACATCTCTTCTCTAAACTTACCCCTCTCTTTGTCTTCTCAATTTCAGTAGTTAAACTCATCAATCAATCTTTTGATTTATGTGATAGGCTTGCATTTAAGATGAATATTTACCATAAATTAAAGGTATCTTATAGTATCAGACTTGTTATTATAAAACATGCTTTAGTTAAAGAGTTATTAATACTTCAAGTGCAAAATGATGATATAAAACCTTGATAAAAAGATACTTTTAAGTGCTAATCACACCCCCTAACCAACTTATTATTAGTCCCTAGTAATCAAAATGTTAAAATAGAAAAACAATTTGCAAGTTCCACAAAGCAAGACATTCATCATTCAACTTCCATTAATCTATCCAAATAAACAAACTCTTATTAAATTTATATATCTGCTTCATATTTCTTAAACAGGATATTAATAAACCTTTTTTTTTATGTGCTCAATGTATAAAAACATAGATGATGAGGCTTTTATTGGAAGAAAATAATATTCTGTTCTAATGTTTTTCTAAGGTTAACTTCCTTGGGCTGAGATTATTATCTTTTTTTTTAATATATATACATATAACTTAAAACACAATGCATCTTTAACCCATCTAATGAGCTTTCAGCTAATGACTCCCAACCAGTTGGTCTTAGGGAATTAGGTGTTGAGACATCCTTACAAGTTTAGTAACTTGGGTTGCAGATACTGATACGTAGATAGTGCAATGTTTGATTCCCTTAACCTTTTCTCCTTAACCCATGTAACAAGCTTTGGGCCAATAACTCCTAAGTCAGTTGACTTTAGGGTATTGAGTGTTAAAACACCCCTTCAGGCTTAATTCCTTAGGTTAGGGACGCTACGAAACCAAACTTATCTATGTTTTTATTATCATTAATATTATCATTTTTTTTTTGCAAATTATATACTATCCCTTCCCCTTAGTTGTCACCTTTAACAAAAGGACATAAATAATGTAATAATCCAATGTGAAACCCACAATCATATGTTAAAGTGTGTGTGTGAAAATAAAGGTTTAAGAATACTTGTTAAATGAGTATATGAGTAGAATCAAGTGATAAAAATATGAGAGTTTGTAAACTTGAATATTTTAAGAAATATTCTGATAGACCTTGATAAGAATATTTACTAAGATGCATCTCAAGAGTCAATAAAATTCCTCCTTACTCTGCCATCATAATAACAGTTTTGTCAAATGGTTTTAATAATAGAAAAAACAGTTAGTAAGTTAGTTTTTTTTAATGTCAACTACTACCCTTTCCCCTTAGCCAAAACGAGACATTGTCCTCAATATCCTAAGGTTGAAAGATAGAGTATAGAAGACATCACCTGAAACAACGAACACTGACAAACCTGAAATACACTTAAATATAAGAAATAACAAAACAAAATAAAATGCTATTAATAAAATAAAAAAACACAAGGTTTCACAAACGAAGACTCAAATCCAATCTAAGCTTTTTACGGCTTTCCATAGTTGGCCAATTTATGTGACTCATAGAGGGATCAAGTACAGGGATGAAATATTGTAGTTGGTCAATCAATTGTTTAGCAGTAGCAGCCAAGATTATGATTTGTCGTACCGAAGATGTTAAAAATTCCTATTTCACAACTTGATTAAGAAAAGACAACAAATTATCATAAAAATCATTAACATTTAACAAACCTATAGGTTTATGGTGAATGTGCAGTTGGCCCCAAGAGAAAATATGAAAGATCTCTTCCAATGTGCCCAGACCACCTGGTAAGGCAATGAAGGCGTCAGCATGGTTAAACATTGCATTCAATCGATCATACATTGTGGAGACCTGTAGTTCCTCTCCAATTGTTTTTCCAATGATGTCCCTTTTTGTTAAAGCTTCGGGGACGACCCCCAAAACTTGACTACCTCCTAAAAATGCAGTTATTGACACACCCCTTATTAACCCAAGGCTACCTCCCCCATACATTAAATGAATCTTTCTCTCAGCTAGTACCTGACCAAGATGATTTGTTGATTCTAAAAACTCCTTTTCTTTTCCAGGACTGGATCCACCAAAAACATAAATATTTCTTATGTGATGACTTGAGAAACCTGCCATTTCTATACACTTCTATATCTATTGAATGTATGGGTTAAGTAGAAATGAAGAGAAGGAAGAGAAGATTTTATAGATGAGAAATCGAAAATGCAATCATACCACCTAAATGTAGGCTAGCTGGAGTCTCACTCTTTCTCTCTTTTTTTTTTTTTTGAAAACATGTGTATGTATAAGTAGTTATGATTGTGGCTCACATCTTCCCTTGGTTTTACATCAGAAAACGGCTTAAACGCCTTCTATGGGTCGAGGATAGGCTTCCCATCTAGTTTTCTTATAAACTGGCAAACAAGATCTTTTTTAGTCAGATTCCCAACACTATGTCGAGCATGTTCTTTATGGAATTATGACCATAAATCATGAATTGCACGATGCACATCTCCACTAGGATGCGTCTCAAGAGTCAATAGAAGATTATCTAAAGACTTCTTACGTAAGCTATCCTTAATGAATTGTATTTTATCATAACAGTTTATAGATACCATTCCTAAAGAATGACTTGTTGCATTACAAGTCCATCTGGCACATCTGTGACAGACTTTCAGTTGTTTTGCACGATATTTATTTGCAAAAGTGCTTTTACCTGTTCCAGGCATGTATGAAATGAAAGAATTGGAGGACTCACCTGATAATCGAACCTTTGCTTTAATCATCCAGTGAATATCTTTAGGAATTCCATGGTTCATTAACAACCTCAATCTTTCACACCTAGTATGATAAATTTTTACAATCGCATTTGGAGGGCAAAGTGGGAAAATACTTTTTCAATTTTTCAATAGTGGTGTCCATTTTCAAATGAGAATTAGAGAAGAGATGCAAAGAAAGGAGAAAGAGCAAAGAATTGCACAAATATGTACACAGGTATCAGTTATCATAGAAAACTGAAAGAACTGATTTAAGAGTCATGAAGTACCGTTATCCACCATTTGACCAGGGTGAGAGACTAGCAAAACAAAAGTCACACCAAAAAGAAACACAAAAACAATGTGAGAAAAAGAATCAATCTTTATATATAGGATCACCTAATTCAATAAAGTCATTTTCAACTGAAAAATTGTCAAACTTTCAAACGATGTCCATTTACCTTAAAAACATTGTCATTCTTTGGATTCTCAATATCAAAGGCCCCATAAGGATACATATGTTTCACAATAAATTGACTACTCCATCTTGATCTTAGCTTTCCAGGAAATAAATGGAGTCGAGAATTATAAAGCAAGACTTTTTGACCAACATTGAATGTTTTTCTCAATATTTTCTTGTCATGAAACTCTTTGATTCTTACTTTATGAATTCTTGAACTTTCATATGCATCATTTCTTATTTCCTCAAGATCATTTATTTGTAATTTTTACAGCTGACTATCATCATCAAGGTTTGAATTAAAAGCTTTAATAGCCCAATAAGCTTTATGTTCAAGTTCCACAGGCAAGTGACAAGGTTTTTCATAGACTAGTCTATAAGGTGACATATTTAATGATGTTTTATAAGCAGCTCGATAAGCCCAAAGTGTATCATTAAGTCTTAAAGACCAGTCTTTCCTATTAGGGTTCACTGTTTTCTCCAAGATTTATTTGATCTCCATATTAGCAAGCTTTACATGTCCACTTGTCTAAGGGTGATAAGGGTAGCAACTTTATGTATGATTCCATATTTCTTCATTAAAGACTCAAATGACTTGTTGCAGAAATGTGTTCCACTATCACTTATCATAGCTTGAGGGATTCCAAATCGACTCAAAATATTTTCTTTCAAAAACTTTATCATTGTTTTATGATCATTATTTCGACTTGGAATTGTCTCTATCCATTTTGAAACATAATCTATTACGACTAATATGTACAAAAAACCAAATGATGGAGGAAATGGACCCATGAAATCTATACCCCAACAGTCAAAGATCCCAATGACAAGAATAGGATTTGAAGGCATCATGTGACATTTTGAAATAGATCTCAACTTTTGATAATTTTCACAAGTCTTGCAGAATATATGTGAGTCCTTAAATATGGTGGGCCAGTAAAATCCACTTTGTAAGATTTTTGCAGTTGTCTTTCTTGATGAGAAATGACCTCTACATGCCTTAAAATGAAAAAAATTTAATGACACTACTTACCTCATTATCAGGAATGCATCTTCGAAATATTTGAATAAATAAGGGTCATCCCAATAAAAGTTCTTCACTTCGTTCAAGAACTTTCTTTTATCTTGGGTGCTCCAATGAGCTGGCAAAAGCCCTGAAACAAGAAAATTAACAATATTAGCGAACCAAGGCATTATAGAGACGAAAAGTAAAGATTCATCAGGAAAGTAATCATCAATTGGTGTGATGTTAGATCTCGAATCTGTTGTCAATCTTGATAAATGATATGCGATAACATTTTCGGTGCCTTTCTTCTCTATGATTATGATATCAAATTCTTGAAGTAACAAAATCCACCACACCAATCTAGCCTTAGAATCTTTTTTAGAAAGAAGATATTTCAATGCTGCATGATCACTAAAACCAACAACAGGTGAGCCAACAAGATAAGACCTGAATTTTTTACATGCAAATACTATTGCAAGTAATTCTTTTTCAGTGGTGGTGTAATTCATTTGAGCACTATTTAAAGTTTTACTTACATAGTAAATCACATAAGGTTTCTTATCTTTTTTTTTGTCCCAAGACAACACCTACAATATAATCATTAGCGTCACACATTATTTCAAAAGGCAATGACCAATTAGGAGGTTGAATGACATGAGCAGAAGTACGTAAGTTTTTAAGTTTAACAAAGGCTTCTTCACAATGTTCATCCATTCAAAAATATTATCCTTTATTAGAAGGTTACTCGAGGGCTTAGATATTACACTAAAATCTTTGATGAATCTTCTATAAAAACAAGCATGTCTTAAGAATGATCTAACATCTTTAATAGATTTTGGTGTTGGCTAGTTAGCAATTAACTTGATTTTAGATTTGTCAACCTTAATTTCTTTGATGAAACAATGTGACCAAGTATAATGTCGTTTGTTACCATAAAGTGACATTTTTTCCAATTCAGTACAAGATTCTTCTCTTCACACCTGTTCGAAACTTTTTCCAAGTTAGTCAAACATTCATCAAATGAATCGCCAAAAATAGAAAAATCATCCATAAAAATCTGAAGAAAATATTCAACCATATTAGTAAATATACTGAGCATGCATCTTTGAAATGTGGCTGGTGCATTACATAATCCAAAAGGCATCCTTCGATATGCAAAAGTACCAAATGGACATGTGAAAGTAGTCTTCTCTAGATCTTCCAATGCAGTTTCAATTTGGTTGTAACCTGAATAACCATCTAGGAAACAATAAAATTCATGACCTGCAACTCTTTCTAGGATTTGATCCATGAAAGGTAAAGGAAAATGATATTTTCTAGTCATTAAATTAAGTTTCCTATAGTCAATGCACATGCGCCAATCAGTAATAGTCCTAGTTGCAATTAAATCATTTTTCTCATTTGTTATCATAGTGACTCCAGACTTCTTGGGTATAACTTGGGTAGGACTTACCCTTTTGCTGTAGAAATAGGATAAATGATTCCATTATCTAGAAGCTTAATGATTTCATTTTCACCATTAGGATTAAACCTTTGTTGCATTTCTCTAGAGGGTTTAGCATTTTCCTCCAAATAAATCTTGTGTGTGCAAATCAAAGGACTAATTCCTTTTATGTCAGTTATGGTCCATCCTAATGTATTTTTGTGCATTTTCATAGTTTGTAATAACTTACCTTCTTGATATGCATTAAGTTTGGAAGAGATTATTACCAGAAAATTTTCATTTTCTCCCCAAAATGAGTATTTGAGATTGAATGGTAACGGCTTCAAATCAGGTTTTGGTGGTTGAACACTTGAAGGTATGGACTCAATTGATCATGGTGGCAATTCCTTAATTTTTGGTTTCCATCTATTTGCCTTTGATTTTTCCTGAAAATAAACCATTTGTAAATTGTCAGATTCATCAATCTAAGTTTCACTAGAAGTGGTTTGAAATTGATCTTGAACTAATTTTTCAATAAAGTCCACTTCCTGTAAATCATTATCATCTCCAGGTTGCTTGCAATGCATTAGAGGTTGCAAGAAATGGACGTTCTAAAATATCAAAAATTAAATTACATGTTTCAATATGTTGTGTATTCAAGACAAAAAATCCACAGGATAAACGAATTTATCAACTTGTACCAACACATCTCTAACTATTTCTCTAGACACTTTTACAGATCTATCAGCAAGTAAAAGAGTTACAGAAGTTGGTTTTAACTCACCTATATAGAGACTTTAAAAAACTGAATATGGAAGTAAATTCACACTAGCTCTAAGATCAAGTAAAGCTTTTTCAATTTTATGTTCTCCAATAAAGCATGAAATTGTAGGACAACTAGGGTCTTTATATTTCAAAGCATTATTGTTTTAAAGAATAGCACTTACTTGTTCGGTTAAAAATGCTTTCTTTTTCACATTTAATTTTCTCTTCACAGTGCACTGATCTTTCAAAAATTTAGCATAAGAAGGTACCTATTTAATAGCATCCAACAAAGGTATATTGATCCTTACCTATTTGAAAGTTTCAAAGATTTTAGAGTTGTGATTAACTTTCCTTTTCTTTGCAATGTTCAGATTCAACCACTTCCTTACCCTTAGAGATTGACTCATCATCTTTCTCATAAGATTCAAGAGTGGGTTTTTTAATAACCTTACCACTGCAAAGAGTGATGACTGATTTGACTTGATCCATATGTTGGCTTCCGAAACTACTTGCTTTTGCATTGCATTGCCCCTAGGAATTTTGTTGTGGTTGAGATGGAAACTTACATTTCTCTTGAAAACTAAGAGCAGATGTGAATTTTGTAAGAGTATCTTTTAGATCTGCCATGGTTTGATATATGAGGTTGGGTTTTACTTGGTGCCTCATAATTGCATGTAGTGTCCTAATTTTGAGCATTTTCAGCTAGCAAGTCTAGGTACTCCATTGCTTCATTAGGGTCTTTATCTTCAAAAGTTCCATTGCACATCAATTCCACCATTTGTCTATCTTTAGGTGTTAACCCTTCATAAAAATGTGAAACCAATCTTCATATTTCAAAACCATAATGAGGGCAAGTATTAAGTAAGTCTTGATACCTATCCTAACATTGGTAAAATGTTTCTTCTGGTTTTTGAGTAAAAGTGGTGATTTGTCTTTTGAAAGAATTTGTTCAATGAGACGAAAAAAACTTCTTTAAAAATTGTTATTGCATTTCATCCCAACCACGAATGGATCCTAACCTAAGATTTTGTAACCATGTTTTAGCTTTATCTTTTCATGAAAAAGAAAAAAGCTTTAATCTGATGGTGTTCATGCTACAATTTAAGTAAATATAGGTGTTACAGACCTCCTCAAATTCTCTCAAATGCAAGTATGGATTTTCTAGATCTAAGTCATGAAAAGAAGATAAAAGTTGAATAATGTCCGACTTAAAATTAAAATGAGATGTATCAAGGGGGAAAACTATACATGAGGGTGCACTTGTTCTTGTAGGATTCATGTGGTCTCTAAGTGTTCTAACACGATTATTCTCATTATGAAGTGACTGGTTATCTTTTTCGACCATATTTTATAAAAATGATGAGGATACCCTATAAAGTCTACCACTTAATGTATGTAACCAAACTCTCATGCACGTGTAAGAAGAGAATAAAAGGAAGAAAAAAAACAAAAAGAAACAAAACAAAACAAAAAAAGTTAGATACAAGAGAAGTGAAAAAAGAAATTAAAATAAATATTATAATTTATACAAGAATTTACCCCCCACCAAAGGCGCCAAAAACTTGACACGACCAAAGAGTTGATGTCTTCTCTCAAGTGTAGGAGTGTTGAAGTAATAAATAACATGGCAAGACCGGGATCGAACCACAGGGAGGTTAACTGTATAAATTATAAATAATAATAATAATAATAATAAGTTAAAGAGGACTATGAGATGTAAGATTAATGTGAAGATTAAACAATGATAAAAACAATTATCAATGTTAGAGGATCCACAAATAGTATTTCAAACAAGTATAGTATAAACTCTTTTTATTATTCAACTGGAAACCACACACAAAGGATGTTCCGATCGGATTATAAATTGTTAACATGTTTACATTAGTTATCTTATTCGAATAATGCTAATACTTGTACATGTTGTCAGGTATTTATGATTATGACTTATGTTAACAACAAATCAAGTTTCTTTCATAGCATAGGTGTCAATTATACCATACGATTAGACTATGAAAGTGCCAAGCATTTGTTGTAGCAAGGGTTATACAACATAAATCTAGATTAACCATTTAACAAGCAAAGTATTAAAAGTGAACAAGATAACAAATACAAAACATGGTAGTATCAAACATTAAAATCGATGTTGAGTTTATACTATACTTATTCTTACACTATTAGTGTAATCTTTTCACATTGACATAATAAACATAATGAAGAAGAGAAACATATATAAGCAAGAGGAGAGCATAATTATATAAGTATAGTCAAGGAAATGAAAAGCATAAACAAGAGATTAATAACAGCAAAACTTAAGCATTACAAAAATATAAAGAGAGAGAGAGCAAGAACATGATCTTGATCTGAAAACTAAGATGCCTAAGTGCATAGCAAATGCCTCTTTTTATAGGTCAAAATCTGAAACTATTGATTTGATAACTAATTGTTGAGTGGGTAATCACATCTTGACTTGGTGACAATCCTTATCTTCTTATCTGAACAAAACGTCATTGCTAACATCAGAATTTAAACAAATAGTCTTTATGAGAGTTCTAGGAAATTGTCTCAGTTTTGAAACAAAAAAAAAAAGAATCGGTGCATTTGGACTTCTAGAACTTGAGATATGTGCTGAACATTAAACAATGTGTAGGTTGCAGGACAAATTCTGACTTCTCCATTGTTGCTACAATTTGAACTTGAAAACGACCTTTTTTAAACTTAGACTCTCATAAAAGTTTTAGGCCTATGTCTTAGCTTTCCATCCTTATAGACCAGACCTAAATCTAAGTTCTATATCTCCAGGTATGATCCAACAACCGAATAGTGTTCTAGTTTGGACTGAACCAACATCTCTTTTCTAAGCTTGCCCCTCTATTTGTCTTCTCAATTTTAATAGTTAAACTCATCAATCAATCCTTTGATTTATGTGATAAGCTTGCATTTAATATGAACATTTATCATAAATTAAAGGTATCTTATAGTATCAGACTTGTTATTATAATACATGCTTTAGTTAAGGAGTTATTAATACTTCAAGTGCAAAATGATGATATAAAACCTTGATCAAAACGCACTTTTAAATACTACAAAATGCACTTTTAAATACTAATCAAATGGTTAAAGTAAGTACTCCCATCATTACCATGCAGGCACTCAAATATGAGTTGAGTATTTCACGTACTTGAACCCTAACTGATAGTCATGTGACAGATTGCTAATAATATCAAATCGACATACCAACCACTTCCAAGTAAACAATCAAGCAAGAGTTGGATGGTTTCACGAATCTTACCCAGGCTAAAGCCATTAGGGTACCATTACTTCCCCACTTATCCTAAATTTTAAGGTGTGTGCTTTTAAAGTAATGCATGATAATGGGAATGCATGCTAAAGCAGTAAAGGAAAGAAAATACACAAAATAACAATAATAAGACAAAAGGCAAAGTTTAGTCCTAAAGTCCCTAGTAGAGTCGTCATTCTATCACAACCGATATCACGATGATCTTTAAAATTCTCATGGAAAAAGAACATACAATTGGCATCTTGTTCTTAGAGGGGAAAAAGGTCTGGTTTAAGGAGTTACCATCTAGTGTTATTATCATTAGGTACCCTAACTGGTCAACAAATATTATATGGTACGAGACTGGTTACATAAAAGGAAAGATACTATCACCCATTAAACATCCTACATGAGATAAGCTGCATTGCTGATTTTGGCTTAAATTGCTAAGGGTTTGTTTTATTCTATTTTTGATGATCCGCTTATAATATTTCTGACTCTGATGCTAGTAAATATTCACTTACAAATACTTCTAACTCTATTGTTGATAAATATTGCTTAACCACAAAATACGGTATTTCTGACTTTGACATCAGTGAATAAATCAGTAAAATTTAGATTTAAAAGCAAAACATATCTTTTTATTATATTTTTTTAGTAAAAAAAGGATAGACATATATCACATACCAGATTCGCATTTCATAATAAAAGTTTACAACTTAAATACTTAGTGAAGTTATCAAAAAAAATATGAGAGACCCACAAATAAATAAAAAAGGATCCTTTAATTTTTTTAGAATTATCTAATATTTTAAAGGTTTGTTTAGCTATATATCAAAATAATTAAAAGTGACATTAAAAAGAAGAATATAAAAATGTATTTTGCAGAGCATACCCTTAATAAAAAAAAATAAAATGGATTGGTTGAAGCCTGAGCCCCAAGCCAAGCTCATTTTGATGTAGTTCCTTTTTTTTTGTTTTTTTGTTTTTTTACACTAGAGTCTGGTGGTGTTAGGCTGAGGACACAAACTCTTGCTGGAGTTTTTTTTGTAATCCCTAAATTTCTTACAAGTTAACAAAGTATATATTTAATTAAAATCAATCCATGGTTTTTTAATTTCAAAATTTAATCCATTTAAAATTAAATTAAAAGAAAATAGGTCAAAATCAAGTTATAACATAATCAACGAATTTAAATCTTTGAGTAATTTTATCTATAAAAATGACATATCATCATATTTATTGGTTCTTTTTTTCATTTCATCTTTTTTAATTGTAATTCTCTTGATCGTTGGTGTTTATCAATAGATACAATGATAGCATGTTCAGACAGAAAAATTAATATCACAATATACAAACTAAAATACTCTATTAGTATGCTTATTTGTATATTTCAATTTCTTGATAGTGAGTATCCATTACTGCATTATTTTTTTATACGTATAAAAAATATATTTTTTCAATCTAAATTTTTTATTCTTAAAATTTTGTGCGGTGAGTTGATTTTCTTTACTGTTTTTTTTCATTGTCCTAAATCAACGCCAAACTATTTGCATCCAAAGTTATGGATATATTTATCGTTGTGTTAGATTTTGTGTTTCATAAAATTGTTTTGATTCTAAACCTCAGCTTTGAAATCATAGATGTAAACGTGTTTGATTCAATTTTCATTTTCATGTAAAGCTGAAATTCTAACTCATGCTTGTGCATTATTTTAAATTAGCTTTAGTTTTTCAAATTAAGACTCACATTTTTTAATTGCAAATTTTGAATTTGAAAATTGGCTTTGAAAATTTGAAATTACTTGTTTAGAGTAGTTAGATGTGTTCTTATGAGTAAAAACCAATCTATCCTATTTTTTTTCTTTTCATTTTCACAGCTTTGGTTTGAAACTTAATAATTAAGGTTTGCATACAATTTTTATTTTTATTTCATATTTGATTTTTTATGCAAAATTTTCTTTTCAATTTTTTGTCTGAATTTGTTTTATTATATAGTATACACATATATTGAAATTTGCATTCATGTATCAAAGTTCTTTTTGCATTTATATATCTGTAAATCCTTTTGTTTTGTCGCTTGCACATGTTTCATTGTTTTTAAAAGTTTAGTTATATGTTTTTGTGGAAATATAAAGTGTTATATCTGCATTAACCATGGAAATATTATTATTATTTTGATTAATATTGGTGTTCGAATTAGCTTGCGTGTGCTTTGATTAATTTTACGGGTCTTAAAATTAACGACCATGTAAATTTTTAACAGCAGTGAAGAAACACTGTATAAATATTTTGCTTGTATTGCATGTATGTATATAATTAAATAAAAAAAATAAGAGACAGAGGCTGATAACGATATTTTGTGTGAGTTCTTGTCGTGGTTTTATTTAATTCTACGTTTTCACTATGTGTCCTTGAATGTGAAACTGACCCGCAGTTCTGAAAACTAGAAACTTGCTTGTGTATTTGCTAAAATGCGTGTATGCTATTATGTTCAGTTATTTGTTCACACTATCGAGTCCTAAGGCAGTAAGGCTACCATATTCTCAAGGATGATCTTGATATATTTTTTGTTTCCTGGTTATGTCTCTCGATAATTACACCATGGATATATAAATAGATAATATATGTTTTTTTTTTGTTTTATTCTAATTGATATATATATATATAGGCCCACCAAGTGTAAATAGCGGCCTTTGAGCCAATTTTTTCCTAATAAAAAAATATGGGCTAAATTCCAATCGATTTCCATCATTCTTTAAGGTCCACTATCCATCATTGTTCACAAGAGAGAATTAAGCCTTTTCTGGTCTGAAAATGAAATTACATTATTTTTAGGATTGACATGTTTTTTTCTTAATAATAAATACACTCAATAGTCTTAGATTACTTGATATAAAAACATGGCTTTCAATGTGATTATACAAGTTAAAACAAACAAACAGTACCTTCCTTGAGCTAAGATAACTTAGGGTTTTTTTTTTTTAATCTTCTATTTGGTAAAACCAATTCCTTAAATTAGAATCTCTATTAGATCAATCTTAGATACCATGGTTATTTTAGAGTCGTGAAATTTTTTTTTCTTTTATTTACTCTTAATTTACCTAAATAACCTATATAACAAATATGTTAAAATCTAATGATTTTTTATTAAGTAAATAAAACAATACAATATTAAGTTATTGTCATTTTAATTATTATCTATTAACTAAAATCAATTAGCCTTTTCACAGTGCAATCCACAGTGAAAAGGCTGATCAGTTTTAGTTATAGGGTTTTTTTTTGTTTTTTTTTTATTAATCTTTTTTTTTGTTTGATTTAGTTCGTTAATATTAAATTTTTTTCTATTTAGTTATCACACTCTGATGACATGAATCTCAAGTTTGACGGGTTAACCTGGTTTGATAGGTTAACTCCGTTGATTTATATTTTTTTTTTCTTAATTATTTTTTTTCTTCCGATAGTTTTTTTTTCATTTTAATTAATCTTTTTTTTTTAATTTAGTTTGTTAATATTAATTTTTTTTTCTATTTAGTTATCACACTCTTATAACATAGATCTCAGATGTGACGAGTTAACCTGATTTGACGGATTAACTTAGTTGATTCAGATTTTTTTTTAATTAGTTCTTTTCTTCCAATTTCACCTTTTAATATTGTAACTATAACTAAAAGAGGTCAACCTTTCAATGTGGATTGTACTGTGTAAATCCACAGTGAAACGCAGATGCCTTTTAGTTATAGGTTTTTTTTTTGCTTTTTTTTTTGCTTTTTTCTTTTTAATTAATCTTTTTTTTTGTTTAATTTAGTTTGCTAATATTTTTTTTCTATTTAGTTATCACACTCTCATGACATGGATCTCAGGTTTGATGGGTTAACCTAGTTGATTCAAATTTTTTTTCTTTTTCTTAAGTAGTTTTTTTCTTCTAGTTTCATCTTTTAATATCAATTTGATTGAGAATTAAACTTCATGATTTGTTTTGTTTACTTTTCAATAGATTATCGTGATTTTATGAGGGTATTTTACTGTACCCCTCCTCGCAAAGCACTATTCATTGGAATAATGTTTTGCTTTATTATTTTTTCTTTGTTTTTTCCTTTTCAATTAATCTTTTTTTTAATTTCATTTTGTAATATTAATTTTTTTTTTAGTTACCATATTTTCATGACACGACCTTTTAGTCAGACCCACATCCAAAGCTCTAGGGCCTGACATTGAAGGCAGACCCGCTTAAACTTGGGTTATGCAAGTTTAATATTATTATTAATATTAAAAATATTATTATTGGTATTATAATTAATATTATAAATATTACTCTTAGGTTAGACGTTGCAGCCAGACCCAATGCTTTTGAGTTTAGCTTTGTAGATAGACCTAACACTCTTGGATCTTAAATTGTTTTATATATATTTTTTATGCAAAAAAATATTTTTTGTGACATAACGCGAGCCACTTGACTAGTCATGCACTAAATCATGTTTCTTTAGTTTGAATTCAATGATTTAGTACAAATGAACTTAAATATGAGGATGTCCATATAATGCAGCCGAACTTGTAAAAACTAAAGGTTCAAAGTAGTTTCGTGAGGATTTGACATTTTTATATGGAAATATGATCCAATAAAACTATATATGTTGATGGCACAGTAAATACTTTTATGGAACAATGTGAAAGTCCATTTTCATGTTTACTACATGTTAACAAATGATCTGATAACACTTTGCAAACACTAATCAATAATAAAATAAATAGAAAATAAAGAAAATTTAAATGATCTGATCATAAACCCTTTGCATCTATACTATCTTACTTTTTAAGATAGTGAACCACATTATGTCTTCTTCTACAGTAGCTTACCAGTACTCCTAATGATCTTCAAACTGTTGTCATCCTAACTAGAACATCCAGCTGTTAACAATTCACACATGAACTTCTCGTTAGAGTTTGCACGCTCTCAAATTAGGGGTGAGCAAAAAATCAAAAAACCGATTAAACCGAGAAAATCGGAAAAAAAATAACCAAAAAAACCGAACCGAAAAAAACTAATTAAATCGATTAAAATTTTGAAAAAACCGGCCGGGTCGGTTTGGTTTTGGTTTTATAAGCAAAAAACTGAAAAAACCGAACCGAACCGAGACAAAAAAAATCGAAAAAATACTGAGCCAAACCGGAAAAACCGAGCCAAACCAAAAAAACCGAGCCAAAACCTGAAAAAACCGAGCTAAAACCGAGAAAACTGAGCCAAAATTAGAAAAACCAAACCAAACCGGTTTGAACCAGTTTTTGCCCTAAAAAACCGAACCGAACCAAAACTGGTCTGTTTGACCCGATTTCGGTTTTTTTTCAAAAAAAATTTCGGTTTGGTTACTTTTTTTTGATAAAAACCGAACTGAACAGAAAATGATCACCCCTATATGAAACTCTTTAGGAACCAATTCTCTTTAAGAATTGCTTACACACTTCTCGTGTGTCAAAAGTTATGTTGTGTAACTCTATGTAAACTTAGCTGGTCGGCACAC
>Ga0325404_1001779_pt1 | contig 22912 bp, 6 predicted proteins | sample PopdelMetagenome_18_FD_205664 | JGI IMG/M metagenome (GOLD analysis project Ga0325404, IMG submission 205664) | Populus deltoides microbial communities from Bellville, Georgia, United States - Xylem-Control-R1 | ecosystem: Host-associated > Plants > Phyllosphere > Stem > Wood/Secondary xylem...
CAATATTCGATGATCTTCAAGAAGCAGTGTCCTCAAGCTTATAGTTATGCTTATGATGATAAATCGAGCACGTTTACTTGTCCTAGTGGAGGCAACTATTTGATTACCTTTTGTCCATGATCAATTGCGGTGGTTCACAACTCTTTCTTTTTATGGAAAGAGTTGGAGGACAACACATTTAATAAATGTTCTTATGATAATTAATAAAGAAATAGAATAATAGATTTGGGACTAACATCAATTATCAATTTTCATGCTGTTGATATGGTAAAACTATATGCCATTCGTTACAAATTAGGAATCCTTGATATACTAGATGGTTTTAAATTATTTTTGGCCAAGTTAACTTGTCATAAGGTGATAATCTTTCTCGATGGTGAAAAAAATTGGAAAAAGTGGATGTTCAGTAGCACCAACGAGTGGGGGAGGTCGCAACACTTAGGTGGCATGTTCAGTAGCTTTTGATGACCGATTCTGCCCTTTCTCGATGCCATTTGAACCCTCTCTCTGTGTTCTATGTCATTGTGTGGTATGCGCCGACAACGGGTTTTGGGTTTGGCTCTAGCGACAAATTCTTCTTTTTTTTTTTTATTTATCTCTCATCACCTTGATTTTTATATCTAACACTCTCAAAAATATGAAAGAGTGTATTTAATTTCTTTAAATGTCATATTTCCCTTAATCTTTCATTGCTACTTTTAATAACAATTGTTTTTTCATGTTTTTCTTTTTCTTTTTTTAATACATATTTATGACTTGGGTTACGAGCTTGTTGGGTTAATTTGGTGACTTTTTTCTTTTCTTTTGCTTCATATATTTTTTTTTAATTTCATCATCTAATATTGAGTTGGTTAGGATTTGGGCTTTATATTTATTTTCAATTTGCTTTATATAGGGTTATCCAATTCTCATGACTAATGTCATGAAGTTGGTGGGTTAACCTGAGTTGACTTAGGTTGTTTTTAGTTTTTTTTTAAATAGATTTTTTTTCATTTTTATTCTTCAATATTAGGTTGGTTCATAATTGGAGCTGTAGAACTTGGATTTAAGTTTGATTTATATTTATGGAAAGCTAAGACATAGGCCTAAAACTTTCATGAAGAGTCCAATATATAAAAGTATCCTTTTCGAGTTCAAATGGTAGCAATAATGGAGAAGTCGGAATCTGTCCTGCAGCCCAGACACTGTTCAGTGTTCAATCCATATCTTGAGTTTTAGAAGTTCAAATGACCTCATTCTTGTTTTGTGGAAAGCTGAGACAATTTCCCAGAACTTTCATGAAGACTATCTGTTCAAATTCTGATGTTAGCAATGATGTTTTCTGCAGACAAGAAGATAAGGATTGTTACGAAGTCAAGAGGTGGACACCCACTCAACAATTAGTCATCAAATCAATAGTTCCAAATTTTGGCCTATAAAAGGAGGCATTTGCCATGTATTTTGGCATCTTGGTTTTCAGATCAAGATCATTTTCTTGCTCTCTTTCTTTATATTTTTGTAATGCTTAAGTTTTGCTTTTATTAATCTCTTGTTTATGCTTTTCATTTCTTTTCCTTTACTTAGTTAACTTATATCTTATTTATGTTTTTATCTTGTTTACTTATGTTTCTCTCTTTCATTATGTTTAGTTAAGTTTATTATGTCAAGGTGAAAATGTTACACTAATGGTGTAAGAATAAGTATAATATAAACTCAACATGGACTTTAATATTTGATACCAACATATTTTGTATTTGTTATCTTATTCACTTTTAATAGCCCAACCGTAAGGTATAACCAACACCTGTGCTATGAAATGAACTTGATTTGTAGTTAACATAAGTTATAATCATGAATACCTGACAACATTTACAAGTATTAACATTATTCGAATAAGATAACTAATGTAATCATGTTAACAATTTATAATCCGATTGGAACCTCCTTTGTGTGTGGTTTCCAATTGAGTAATAAAAAGAGTTTATACTATATTTATTTGAAATACCATTAGTGGATCCTCTAACCTTGACAATTATTTTATCCTTGTCTAATCCTTACATCAAAATCACATCTTAAAAGTTCTCTTCAACTCCTTTTTTATTATTATCTATTTCTTTATTTGTAGTTTATACAGTTAACCTCTTTGTGGTTCGACCCCAGTTTTACTGGGTTATTTATTATTTCGACACTCTTGCATTTGGAATAAGACATCAATCTTTTGATCGTGTTATTTGCCGAGATCAATCTAGTTCATTACCATCTCAATATATATAAAAAGAATCTCTTCTAGTGTTTTACTATCTTACTATTTAAAAAATATATTTTTCAACATGTATGAGATTTTGAGTTTATTATTAATTGTTTCTCTAGAAAACACACGTTAGCAATACCTTAACGTTTTTTTTACACTTAGAAAATATTATGTCGGGAATAAATCAATTTTCTTCTGAGTAAGGCCCTCTTCCTGCATTCAATTGCGTTCCTCTAAAAGGCTGTTTACTAGTCTGCTTTCTCATGAACTGGGATATCTAGTTAGTCACTTGAGGTTCAAACCAAGGGCATTTGTATATTTTTATTGGGGTTTTTATTTTTTATTTTTTATCAGTGTGGTTTATTTCGAATTTTATAATTTAATAAATATAAATAATTTTAAAAAATAGTTGATGAGTGCAAGTCAATGCGTTGGTCGTCCCCGCACATTTCAGGTGGCATGTGTAGGGCTATTCGTTGACCAGAGGCTACCGTGAATGAGGCGACGCGTGTGGTAGATGGTTGTTCAATTTAATGTCACAACCTTTTCTTTTTCTTCTTCTTTCCTCTAATTGGCAGTTTACTTCTCTGCTTTCCTTTTTTTTTTTTCTTTTTTCCTCTAATTGGTTGTTTACTACTCTGGTTTCTCATAGAAAATTTAACAATATATATTAATTGGCACACAATCTTTTTAATTTCATGCTGTAACACTATGTTGATTAGAAATTAAAATTTATAGTTTTTTTTTTTTAATTTTTTTCTATAAAATTGTCATAATTTTATTATCCATGTCACAAATTTAAGGGTTAACTTTATTTGATTTAATTTTTTTTAAAGAATTTTAACTTCTAACATTGGATTGGCAACATTGAATTAGCTAGAATTTAGGTTTTTTTTTTTCATCTTGCTTTTTATCATGAATTTAGCAGATTAATCTAAATTAAACCAGGTTTTTTCTTTTCTTTAATATTCTTGAACCCGTGATAAACCTAGAAGGTGGGGAAAAGAGACAGCGCTGATGAGAGAGGCTGTATTGTTTTTTTTTTTTTTGGTTTCCAGTTATAGCTAGAAGGTGGCTTGAAAATGATGATCTAATTTTTTTAGTTTTGTTTTGGTAAAGAAGAAGCTCGCTAATGGGTGTGTTGTGTATGGGAACTTTTTGGCTACCCTTTGAAAGGAAACGGGTCATCTGATTTTGAAAAATGGCAGTGAAGTTTTTCAGCCCCATTTTCTTCTTCTTCTTTTTTCTTCTTTTTTCTCTCTCTCCTCCCCACTCTTTATGATTAAGATTTGGTGTGAGCACTTACATTTTGATCAAAAAAAAAAAAGATTTGGTGTGAGCTTTATAGAACGCGAGCATGTTGTACCAAATATACAATAATGATGAAGGGTCAAAATCGACCCAATCAAAGGATATGATTGTTTCACCTATAAAAATTCTAGAACCTGCCCCGTTGCTTATAAATAGAAAGGCAAGGTAAGAAAAAGGAGGAGGTGTAGGAAAAAACTCTAGCCTCCATAGAAAAATTAGAGAGAAAAAAAAAAGAGTGGGTAAGAAACCCTAGTGACCCTCGAAGAAAAACTTAAGATAGAGAAAAGAAAAAAAATGGAGTGAAAGTGTAGAAAAAAATAGTTTTCTTTTTCTCTAAAACCTAGCCACCAAAGCAAGTGAAGAACATATGAGAATATAAGAATTAATTGTTCATTTTAGTAAAATTAAGTAAATATTTATATTTTAGCTTAATAAAAAAATTAAAATGAACTCAAACACTTAACTTTGTATATATATAGGATTAACATCGGTTCAAGATTCAGCAGGTTCAAACTGTTCAAATCTAGTATTTAAGTTGAACCAGTCGACTGCTTAGTAATACCAAGTGAACTGGTCTACCACTTGTTCATCCGTGATGAACATCTGATAATCTATAGGAATTGGTCGACCGATTGGCTTGACCAATCTGAGTCGGTTGATTAGTTTAGCCATCAATGGAGCTACAACGGCTAAAAATGACTGGTTTGTTTTGGAAACTTATAAATGACTCTCATTCTTGTTAAAATAAAAGAGGATTCTGAATATACATATTATAGAAGCTGTTTTAAGGATTGAGCATTCATATTCTAGCACTAGAGCATTTATTTTGATACTCACTACACTTAAAGACCTTCAAATAATCTAAATGCTATTGATTAAGTTATGGAGATACTAAAGTTTAAATTGTATCATCTACTCTTCAAGAGAGTTTTATTGTGAGTAAAATCATCCCTTTAATCATTTGAGAGTTAGGATAAAACTCTTGGTATTGGTAAGGGAACATCACCAAGACCAATTTGGTGCTTGAGATGTTGATAAAAGAGCATATCTTCAAGAGGGAAAAATCTTGGTGTGAATTCATCAAGTGGTGAAAAATCTTGAAAAGAAATTATCTTCAAGTGGTTTAAAATCTTGGTGTGGATTCATCAAGTGACAATTGTAATCTTCAATTTGGACTAGTGAAAGAAAAAAATACACAAGACCAATTTGGTGCTTGAGATGTTGATATAAACGTGCCAAACCACATTAAAAACCAAGTTTACAATTCCTATCCCTTTACTCTTTACTTTACGCAATCTAATTATATTGTTGGTTAATTGTGTTTAATTGAATTAATTTTAATATTTGTTATTATTAGTGGAACACCTAATTCACCTCCCCTTAGGTGTATTATTGCTTGAATCCTAGAACAACAACAACTACTCCCTCCGACTAATGATAGCAGTTGCCAATCACATACACTAATAATGCTAATAGCAACATCGATCACGAATATCACAACCAAAACAACTCAAGTCAAGACCAAAATCCAACCATCTCCTTTCTCAATTGTCGCACGTGGTGCGACATTACAACGAATGTCCTCCTGGAATTCCATATTTCCATGTGGTGTGAGGAAATGGACAGGATAAAGAATTCTTGTCTTTTATCCGTGGAAAGAGGGAATGAGAGTCACCACCTAATATTTTGATCACTAGGAACCCTAACAAGTCTCAGAGATTGGGCACAGGATTGGTTGCGTAAATAGAAGGTATTAGCATCCCTAATACGCCTTGGGGAAATGGACAGGATAAATAATTCTTGTCTTTTATCCATGGCAAGAGGGAATGAGAGTCACCACCTAATATTTTGATCACTAGGAACCCTAACTAGTCTCAGAGATTGGGCACGAGGATTGGTTGCGTAAACGGAAGGCATTACCACCCCTAATACGCCTTACTTAAGGTAAGTTGCATTGTCTGATATAACTAGAGTATTGTTGTGTTTTCTAATTATTGGTCTGTCTAAGGTTTAAGAAAAGTCATCCTTAGTAAGGAGATCTTTATCATATTAGGTAAAAACATAACTGTTCTAATGTCAATATATATAAAAAACTACCTTTTTAATATCAAGAACACATCTTATATATAAAAATAAAATATATTTTTTGGTTTTTTTGAAATATGGGTCTAGTTCTCAAGGCTTTAATAAACTGGTTATTAAAGCTCAAAATGCATGCTAACAAAATATGATATGAGATATTTTTTATATATTTTGAGAGAACTGGCCAGATTTGTATATTTTTATTATGCATGGTTTTTTTTTATATTTTTTTTAATACCAGATTTGTATTTTTATAACATTTCAGAGGAATCTAGGGGAATTTAAAACCAAATTTATATTTTTATAGTATAAAAATACAAACCAATATTAATCAAAATTGGTTGAAAATATGCGAGAAAATCACAAATGTTTTGAAAGGTTTTTTTTGAAAATTTTTGTTTAATATTAAATATTATTATTATATTATAAAAATACATTGGGTTGGGCCCAACCCAATTATATGGGTTGAGCCCACCTTGGTTGAGCTAAGATTTGGCCCAAAAACAAATTGGGTCAAGGTTAGCCGAAAAAGAAACTAGGTCAAGGTTGGCCTAATAGAGTTGGGCCAATATCAACTCAAAACAAAGGTTGGGCCAATTTCGGCCCAACATACTTTATTCTATGGGGACTAGGCTAGACCCGACCCAATCATTTTGGTCTGGGCCAGAACTGGTCTAGCCCAGTAAACTTATAAAGGGTTTAATTGCAAGAACAATTGATGTTTTAGTCAATTTGGGCTTTGATTGGAAGAAATTAAAGTTTAGAGGTCAAATTACAATTTTTAAGAGTTGATTTGATCAAATCAGGGGCTTAATTGCATGAATATCAAAGTTTGATGGCCAATTAGGGACTTGATTGAAGAAATCTGAAACCAAAGACCAAACTAGAAAAGGCACCTAAATAGAGTAACTGAAATTGTTCGAATCAGGGGCTAAATTGAAAAAATTAAAAGTTTATTAATAAATTGAGGGTCAAATGACATAAATTCGAGACCAAGGATCATAGTGAAAAATGAGGCCAACTTTAGGACTGACATCCAATTTTGGCAGGGACGTAATTGAACTTCAAAATTGTAATTCAGGACTTGATTGAACAAATAAAAAATTAAGGACTAATTTGGAAATTAATACATTTTGGGCCATTTTTTTAAAATGAAACGACGTATTTTGTTCAAAACGGCATTGTTTCATGCACTATTCAATAAAAAAAAGTTCAAAATGATGTCATTTTGAATGGCTCTATGTGTCTTCTTCTTCCCTGACATGCAAAGGTAGAGGAAGAAGGTTTTTCTTTCCCTTTTTTGCAACGTTCATTTCTCTCTCTGCTAAAAACTTATAAGAAATTTTCATATCATATTTTCATACAACAAAAATTCAAAAAAATATGTATTAGCATGCATTTTGAATTTAATAACAAGTTCATTAAAGTAATGAGAACTAGGTTAATATTTTAAAATTTTCAAAAAAATTATGTTGTTTTCTTTTAGTATCTAGAATTACGAATGTATACGTAAGATGTATTCCTGATATTAAAAAGGTAGTTCTTATATATATATATATAGACATGAGAACGATTAGTTTATTTGTTATACCCGATAAGCTAATGATCCCCTTATCGAGGAAGACTTTTCTTAGACTTTAGACGGACCAACAATTAGAAATACAATAACATTTTAGTATATATCAGACAAATTAAACAAAGCAACTTACCTAGGTAGGGCGTATTTGGGGTGCTAATACTTTCCTTTTACGCAACCAGTCCTCGTACTCAATTTCTGAGACTAGTTAGGGTTCCTTATAACCAAAATACTAGGTGTTGACTCTCATTTCCTCTTTCAACTTATAAAAGACAAGAATTCATTGTCTAACGCATTGCTTGATATCTAGATCCGAGTGGACGATCATCGCGACGCCGCAAACATTCGATAAAATGACAACTCCATTAGGAAGACTTGTGGAATAAGCTTTGTTTTTTTCCTGATCTTTTTGTCTTTTTGTCTAGTTTGTGGGTTATTGTTAATATGCCTTTCTTTGTTATTCTGTTTATACGCTTTAGTTTTTGTACATTTTTGTTCATGCATTGTATAGAATTGCTCCATGCATCATTCATATTTTTTTTATGAGAGTTTATACTGAAAAGCCTTAGATTAAATGGGGGACTAACAACTCACTTTACGACTTTTAGTCAAGGTTTAAGTTTGTGTAAACCCCAACTCTTCGCCGAGTGCTTAAACTGGTAATGATTGGTCCACATGCCATCTTATTTACCCACTGAACCCTCATTTTGCCTTCACGAGGGTGATCAATGGAACAATAAGAGACTCTTTTAGAGACTGAGTAGTCAACCTACCTTTTGTCTCACATAAAAGAGCTAGAACTTGCCTTAAGATGTATGCTCCGTAAAGCTTGTTGGTTTACAAGTTTTGTGAACGATAAGATAACCATCATTACCAAGTTTACCACTGTGGATTATGGGCAAAATTCTGAATTATCATAATTGTCAGAGGGAGAATGCCCTTAATATGAAGTAAGGAAACTGCCATTAGTCAAAAGACTGAATTGCACGGTAAATGAGATGAAGAAAATATTGGTTCATAGTCAGAACATTGATAAGGTGGTGTTTTTTGGGAAGGTTGGACGACTACTAGAAATTACGAAGATAGAAGTACTGAACCCAGCAGTCAAAGTCCTGATTAACTATTGAAATCATGATTACAAATGTTTTTCCTTTGAAAATAGAGGAATACAAAATGTTGATGAAATTTTCCAAACATCTGCACAAAGTCTATTTCACTTTGAGAAGTGATAAGGTAGTTCTTGAGTTGTCAAAGCTACTAAAAACCCCATATCTGGGTAGATTTTTAGAGAAGAATGCTAGCGGTTTGAAGTGAAAATTATCAAGTAATTAGGCGGCATACAACATGTCCCTATAATTGTTGGACTTGCTAAATTCTTTGGACTATTCAAGGATCAGTCGGCATGAGAAGTTTAAACTATCAACCAAGATTGGAACCACTTGATTTTGATTCAAAAAGAGTTTGAAAGTTTGAGAGGCTCTAGCTTAAGTGAAGGATATGCAAGGTGGAGGAATCTAACCCCGACTACCACTCTTAGAATGCCATGTTTTGAAGCCAGACCTTCATGAGTTATAGAAGAGTCAATAAAAACAAAAAAGGTCAATAATGAGGAGGACCTGAGAGAGCAATTAGAAAAGCTCCAAATAGAATTGGGAAAGAGCAAGGGAGACAAAACAACTTTAGAAACATGAAATCCACCCTTTTTTATAGGGGATGGAAGAGGGTATTCTTGTCTTTATTGCAAAAAAAAATTCAGCTCTTGATTCGGTTAAGAAGGATCCTAACTATTGGTTCAAAGTAGATACTATGAACTATCAAATCTAACAGTTCAAGGCTGCTTGAGTTGATCTTTTTAGGCTAGCGTCACGGTTGCTGTGATATTAACAGGCTTGAACGCATTATACTAGGGGATTGTGGGATGTCAAGTGACCATTTTGGTTCATGTGTTGTCAAATTTAGTGGACATATGAGGCATTAAATACACCAAAAAGCAGCCACCTCGGCAACATTCTCAGGCAAAATCAAGGAAGACAATGAACAACGACCAAATGACACGTCGTTTGGTATTTTTTCAATTAAGTCCCTATAGTTCGACGCCTTTTGCATAATCATCATTGGCTGTGAAAATATTCAATTTGACCCCTAATTGACCCAAAAGCTTTGATTTTCTTGCGATTTTGCCCTTGATTTAAATCAATTAACTTGGTAAAAATTAAATTTGGTCTCCTAAAATTCCAATCTTCTCAATTAAGCCCAAATTAGGCCCCTAAACTTAATTTTTCACCAATTAAGCCCCTAATAAAATTAATTTGACCCTTTTAAAGTATAATTAACACTATCACAATTTTTATATTTACCGACAGAATTTTCCGTCGGTATTTGCAGTATCATTCCATTGGTAATTAATTTACCAATGAACTTACCAACGAAAATGCTCCGTCGGTGAATCTTTCGTCGGTAATTTTTTTTCCGTTGGTAAGTTCGTTGATAATAAAAAAAAATATTTTACCAGTGGAAAAAAGCGTGCAAAAAAAAATTATCCACTTCATTCTGTCGGTATTTCTCTCAGTAGGTCCGTATGTAATTTCGTCGGTAATTATTTAAAAACATTTTTTTAAAAAATCTATTTTACAAAACTATAAAATAATTAAATTAATATAAATCAACACTCTATAATACTCAAAACACTTGAAAAAAAAAGAAAAAAAAATCAACTCAAACAAATTTGCAACAAAGAAATAACAAGAAAAAATAAATTCAACTAAAAAAATTCATATGAAAAAAATAAAGTTGCAATTTATAAAAATTTAAAAATCCTATAAATAAATCAACTAAAAATTGATCTCATATGGAAAAAAAATCCTACAACAACATTCATATAATTATTAAAAACAAAAAAAATAAAAAACAAAATAAAAAAACAAATATAGTGAAAACAAAAACACGAAAAAAGAAGAATTTTTTTTGTACCTTAATGTAGTTGCAAGTGAAGCTAAGAAGAGAAAAAGAATCATAAAGTATATTAATTAAAAAAAACTAAAAAGAAAAAAGAAGGAGAAAAATACATACTTGAGCATGGAGGAGAAGAGAAGGAGTTGAGAGAGAAAGAAGAGAAAGAAATGGATATTGATGTTTTTTACATATGGGGAAGAAGAAGAAGAAGACAAAGAAGAAAGGAGCCTTGTTTGTTGTGAAATTGGGGATTTCAGACTTTTTATTGGAGTGTTTTACCGACGGATAATTAAATATTAATATTTTTAATAAAAAAATTTCAGAAACCGCCAAATATCACCGATGACTTTTCAATTCGTCGGTAATTCCATCTGTAATATTTAATTTAAATTTTCAATTTAATCAAAAATTTTTAGAAACCCGCCAAATAACACCGATGACTTTTTAATCTGTCTGTGATTTCTTCTTTAAAAAACAGTAATAAACAATGCAATTAGGGAGTGAACAGTTCCAGAGCTCTCTGGAAAATACCAACGGAATTTTCCATTGGTGATTTCATTTGTAATTGACATGATGAACCTTTTTAATATTTTACCAACGGAATTACCGATGGATTTTACCAACAGAAATTATTCCGTTGGTAAAAAATGACACATCGTCGTTTTTTTTGCTTTGTTTTTAATTATTTTTCCCACTGTAATTAATTCCCTCGGTATATACTGAGGGTATATTTCCATCAGTAAAATCCGTCGGAACTTTACCGAGAAAAATATTCCCTCGGTATTTCCGTTTGTATTTATCAATTTTCTAGTAATGTAAGTCCTTACACTTAATTAAATCCTTCAATTGGACCCAAATTAATTCTTAAAAATAATTAAAATTCAATTTGGCCAATGATTAAATCAAAATAGCCTATTAAAAATTAAATTATGTCATTAGACTTAATTTTTATGCAAATTTCTTTAATAATCATTTAATCTAACCTTGAATTTGCATTGTTTTTATATTTCTGGGCATAATGGGGTACAATTAGGCCTTGAATTTCCTTCAAATCGTAGTTGTATTCCTCGACCTGTTTTCTCCACATTGCCAGCCTTTATTTTATTTTTTTGATTTTTATTTTGAAAAAAAAATGAATTTTGGGGAATAACTCATAATTGAGTTACGAAACCTTGAATGATTATGATGGAGACAACACCACTGGATATCCCATACTTCTTCTTCACTCTTTTTTTGAGTGCCTAGTGAAGAAGAAATCAATGAAGATGTTCAAGATGCAAAGCAAGTAAAGACTAAGAATTAATTGTTCATTTCAATGATTATGTAAATCTTTATATCTTAGCTTAATAGCACAATTAAAATGAACTCAAACATTTCACTCTACATGTATATAGGATTAGTATTGGTTCAAGATTCAGCAAGTTTAGACTGTTAAAATCTAATATTTAAGTTGAACTGGTCGACCATTTGGTAATACCAAGTGAACTGGTCGATTGTTTGTTCATTTGTGATGAACATCTGGGAATCTATAGGAATCAGTTGAAACATGTTAAAAACCAAGTTTACAATTCCTATCCCTTTACTCTTTATTTTACACAATTTAATTATATTGTTGGTTAATTATGTTTAATTGAATTAATTTTAATATTTGTTATTATTATTGGAACACCTAATTTCCCCCTTTAGGTGTATTTTTGCCTAAGTCCTAGAACAACAACAACTACTCCCTCCGACCACTAATAGCGGCTGCCAATGACATGCACTAATAATGCTAGCAGCAACATCGATCACGAATATCACAACCAAAACAACTCAAGTTAGGACCAAAATCCAATCATCCCCTTTCTTAATCTCTCTTACCACAACCAAAACAACTCAAGTTAGGACCAAAATCCAATCATCCCCTTTCTTAATCTCACTTACCAAAACAAAACACCACCATTAACGTTGTTATCCCTTTCCAACATCATCATAACAACTTCTTAACCAGCAATAACAAAGATAGTAATAGTGAAAGCAGAGGATAAAGAGAAGGAAAGAAAGAGAGAAAAATTAAAGAAATGTTGTGTTTTTTAACTGTTAGTTTGTCTAAAATTTAATAAATGTTCTCCTTAGTAAAAATATTTTTATCTTATTAGATTAAATCCCAACCGTTCTAATAACAACATAAACAAATTGTCTTTTTATTTATATCAGGAATATGTCTTACGTACAAGTTTATAATCCAATATACTAAAAGAAACAAAAAAATAATTTGTTTTTTTTAATATTAGAAATTTATTTTACGTATAAGTTCATAATCCTGTATATTAAAAGAAAAAGATTTTTTTTTGGTATTTTTAAAATGAAGGCCAAAATCCTTTGGAATTTTACAAACTTATTGTAAAATACATGCTATATTTTTTAAAAAACATGTAAAAAAATCTTAGATGTTTTTTTTTTTAAATACTTAAATAAATTTAGAATTTTTAGCCATATACAAAAATAAAAATTATTTTTATTTTATTTTTTAGGCTTCGTTTGGCAAAAACTCATTTTTCTTTATAATAAAACTACAAAAAGTAGGCTTAAGAGGGTTTGTCAAACACACCCTTAAACCCATAAACCCTCTATAAAAAAGTTTTACCTGATCCGATCGGGTCAACCTTACTGGTTTGACTCATAATTTTTGGTTCGACCATAAACTAAACCAAAAATCTTGGTTTGAGAACAAAACCAAAACTAAAAAAGTAGATTAAACACCAAAAAAAAAAAACTCAAAAAAACTTGAACAAAACAAATCAAACGCTAAAAGAATGAACTCCAAGAATAATAAAAAACATCGAAACAAACCCAGCAGCATGGAACCCAAAACATACTAGATTTGGTCAATACAAAGGCACATATATGTTGGAAATCATACGAGGATCAATAATCTAGCATCCATTCAGTTCGATTATCACTAAAACATCATAATTTTGTCAATATGTGTTTCAATTCTAAACTAAAACCCTAGAATTAAAAACCATTAAAATCATATTATTAATGCAAATAAACACTAGATTATTGGTTAATCATGCATAAGTAAGGGTTTTGTGCAAAGAAAATAGTCCAAAATTGGTCCAAACCCAGGGGCTAAGGCAATGTTATTCCCAAGAACACAAAAAACATTGCCTAAAAAACCTAGAAAATTCCCAACCAAGGCAGCCTATGCCAAACCCTGAAATGAGAATTTTTTGCTTATAAAACATGCTCTTTTATCCCAACAAGTTACAATATCATACACAAACATGTTTGAACAAAAAAATAAATAACAATAATACATCAAAGCATTAAAACCAAGCATAAGGTACCAAATAAAAAAAAACTGTCAACTTAAAACAACTTATATGTTCAGGCAACATGGATTCAAATTTGATTTTTTGAAACCATTGTGTGCATGAACATGCCTAACAAACTCAAGGTAAACCCCCTTGCTTTAACATGCGTAGATTAAGTAAAACAAAAACTAAAACAACATTGTATATCAAAAAAAACTTAAACAACAACTTTAATGTATCAAATATAAGAAAACAAAACTTCAAAAAAACTTCATTAAATAAAGATCACAACAACAAAGAGGTGAATGTAACATCAATTGTTAAACATTCCTAACCTCTTTTCTATGCTTGTAAAAATAAATATAAAACAAAACAAATAAGTAAACAACAAAAGCAAGCCACAAAGGATCTAGTTTTGGGTCAGCAATGTCTACCTAGAACAATTTCTCTCTCTTGGCTTTTCTTTGAAAAAAATTTCCTCTCACAAACTTGCGAAACTTAAGAAAACTTTTGTTTAGGTTTTTAGACCTCTACACTTATGTTTCTTATTGATATTTCTCTTCCTTTTCTTTTTTTTTCTTCCCTTTTTTTTCACCCTATTTTCTCAATCTTAAAGGGGTATTATAAGGTTTTGAGAGGTTCCAAATTCATTTCTGACCTCTTGATCTTGAGGAGAGTGTTTTAAACCCTTGATAAGAATTCATTGAGGAGCCTTTATGTGTGAACATATGAAAATTAAATTGACTTTTGCAAGATGGTTGCATTGTTAGGGCTGATCGAGTTATCCACTTTTGAGGCCTCATCAGAGCAATTCTAACATCATCATTGCCTAAGACCACCTGGAGTTAATAGAGGGGGTGCACTTTTTTCATTTAGATCCAACTTTGCTCAATTTGAAGGTTAAAGTTGCTAACTTGATTAGCCAAAATTTTCAAAACAAAGATGTAAGCTGACGAACGACATGTCATTCACCTTCTCTTCAATAGGTCTGAATGACACGTTGTTTAGGCTTCTTAATTCAAGATTTGTCAAATTTCAATTGAGTTTTTGTTCTTCCAATTGCTTTTAATTATATCTGCAATTTCACCATTGGCAAACTTAATTGTCAACCCCTAAATTGACTATTATATTCATTTTAGTCCTTGGTTTTGAATCTATGCATTTCAATTCTCAATTAACCAACAAACTTTCAATTTCTTCAATTTGGCTCTTGATTTGGTCAATTTAGCCCTTCAATTTACATATCTTTTCCAGTTTGGTCATTGGTTTTTGATTTCTTCAATCGAGTCTTTAATTGCCCGTCAAACTTCAATGTTTATGCAATTAAGCCCATGATTTGATAAAATTAACTTTTAAAAATTATAACTTGACCCCTAGACTTTAATTTCTTCCAATTAAAGCCTAAATTGACTTCAAATATCATTTTTTCTTGAAATTAAGTCCTCAATAAATTCAATTAAATCTTGAAAAAAGTCATTTGAGTCCTTAAACATCCAATCTTGAATTTTCCTACTTAAATGGAATTTTATTTGCCAATATGATTTTCATCAATCGAAAATACACTATCAAAATTTTCAATCTTGTATAATTTGATATTTCTCAACTGGTATTTGAAATAAATATTTTATCAATCTATATATTGATATTTAAATTACTAATTGAATTACTGATAGATTTATTGATTTCTAATAAGATATTTATTGACAACATATTTCCATGAAAAAATCTATCGGTGATATTTACAGTTAGAAAATATTAATTATGTCCGGTGTAAATCAATTTTAAGTTCCTCTAATTGGCTGTTTACTAGTCTGCTTTCTCATTAATTGAGATATCTAGTTAGTCACTTGTGGTTCAAACAAGGGACCAGAGTTACATTCGTTAGTCAACTGGATGAGGCGGCGCGTGTGGCAGATTATTGTTTGGTTTGGTTCAAACAACCTTTTTTTTTCTTCTTCTTCTCTCTTCTAATTGGCTGTTTACTACTCTGCTTTTCTTTTTCTTATTCTTTCCTCTAATTGGCTGTTTACTACTCTGCTTTTCCTTTTCTTCTTCTTTCCTCTAATTGGTTTCTCATAGAAAATTTAACAATATATATTAAGCGGCAAACACAATCTTTTTAAAATATAGAGTGTTTCTTGCTTACCTCAAATCTCTTAAAAGATACTGAAAAAGTGTTAATTCGACGCATCTCAGCAATGGAGAGTCGTATGCCCATTGCTATAATTACCTTCACCCTCTTCATCTTCCTCTATGGTAAGTACTTTTACAATATTACATATATTAGATTCTTGCTTGGAAAACTCTATTGTGCATATTATTCACTTTGATTATTCTGCTTGCTCTTACATATATATTTTCTGTTTGCATATGCAATATTAATTACTTTTCATTATTCAATGGATTTCGTGAATCCAATAAACATATCCGGAAGGGAGTGGCCGGATAAAAAACAAAAAAGAAAAAAGAATATTAAAAAATAAACCTGGGTTATGTTATCTTTTTAAAAGAAAAATAAGTGAATTAATGCAAGATTTTAAATATTGAATTATGTACGGACGTTTAGTCCCGTAGAGAAAACGAAGGCCAAGTCTTAGATTCAAGTCCTATTCTTTTTATATGAAAAAAAAAATAAAAATAGATTGACATAAATTAGAGTTTGATGTATTTAAAACTTGTTTGTGTTTTTATTTGATAATAAAAATATTTTCGAGTCAGTTAATTACTCGTGAACCATGACTGTTTAAAATTTTCTTTGAATCGAACAAGATTTATTTATTGATATCGACAAAAATAAATCTTGCGCAGCTTGCACGCATGCAGGAGCTCAATCTGTGACTTTCGTCGTCAAAAACAACTGTCCATACACAGTCTGGCCAGGAACTCTAACGGCTGCTGGCAGCCGGTCTTTATCTTCAACTGGCTTCACATTGGCAACGGGTGCTTCATCTTCGCTTAGTGTCCCTGTCAATTGGACTGGCCGCTTGTGGGCCAGAACGCAATGCTCTACAGATGCCTCGGGAAAGTTTGTTTGTGCTACTGCTGACTGTGCCTCTGGTGTCATAGAATGCAATGGAGCCGGTGCGATCCCACCAGCATCCTTGGCAGAATTCACTCTAAGATCTGATGGTGGGAAAGATTATTACGATATAAGCCTTGTTGATGGCTTTAACATCCCAATTTCGGTAACCCCGCAAGGAGGTCCTACTGGCTGCCCTTCTTCAAGCTGTGCAGCTAACGTGAATGCTGTTTGTGATCCTAGTTTAGCAGTGAGAGGTTCAGATGGGACTGTGATTGCCTGCAAGACCGCGTGTTTGGCATTTGACCAGCCGCAGTTCTGCTGCACAGGAGAGTATAATACACCTGACAAATGTCCTCCTAACCAATATTCGAGGACTTTCAGGCAGCAGTGTCCTCAAGCTTATAGTTATCCTTATGATGATAAAGCGAGCACGTTTACTTGTCCTAGTGGAGGCAACTATTTGATTACCTTTTGTCCATGATCAAATGTGGTGGTTCACAACTGTTTCTTTTTATGGAAAGAGAGTTGGAGGACAACACATTTAATAAATGTTCTTATGATAATTAATAAAGAAATTGAATAACATCCCTAAAGGTCGATTATCAATTTTTATGTTGTTGTAAATGTTTTGTAAAACTGTCGATTATCAAATATCTTAATTTATATTTGTTTCTTGATTATTCTAGTCTAGTCTTTACTTATCATTATCAGGTTTTTTTTTATATTTATTGATACATATAATTTTTTTATTTATTTAATTAGATGCATGCAAAAATTTTTGGACCACATGGTTTGCCTCAATTGGGTTCGTATTAAATGCGCATGGTGTTGAAAAAAAATCAAGATCTTGTTAATGCTTAGTTTAGAAAAAACAAATTTGATTTCATTGATTTATAACAATTAGAGTTTTTGGGATGAAGTTGACACTTGCCAATTCAAGGACCAATATGCTCGAAAAAAGGGACAAACTTGGGAAAAGTGGTTGGCGTGTGCGTCAAACATGCCAGCAAGTGAGGAAGGTAATAGCACTTAGGTGTCACGTTTAATAGACAACCGATCATGCCCTTCCATAGTGTCATTTGAACCGTCTCACCATGTTCTACCTCATTGTGTGGTAAGAGTCGACAACAGGCTTTGGGTTATACTCTAACAACCAATTCTTCTTCTTTTTCTTTTTCTTCATTATTGGGTTGATTGAGATTTGAGATTCAATATTTTTTTCCAGTTTGATTTCTTTGGGGTTATCACAATTATATAACCCAGGTTGATCTTTGTTTTTTTTCAATTTCATCCTTTAATATTAGGTTCCAACTTCTCCGTTGTTGCTACCATTTTAACTCGAAAATGACACTTTTAAATCTTGGACTCTTCATGAAAGTTTTAGGCCTATATCTTAGCTTTCCATACATATAAACCAAACCTAAATCCAAGTTCTACAACTCCAGTTATGATCCAATAACCAAATGATGTTCCAGTTTGGATTGAACCAACATCTCTTTTCTAAACTTAACCCTCTCTTTGTCTTCTCAATTTTAGCAGTTAAACTCATCAACCAATCCTTTGATTTATGTGATAGGCCTGTATTTAAGATGAACATTTACCATAAATAGACATGTTATTATAAAATATGCTCTACTTAAGGAGTTATTTATACTTCAAGTGCAAAATAATGATATAAAACCTTGATAAAAATGCACTTTTAAGTACTAATCACTTGACGCTTTATTTTATACACTCATCAATAGCCAACCACATTCATGGAGGGATCAAAAGATACCAGGTACCATTGGCATGTAAAGTTGCAATTTATGACTTCATGGTAGTATGGCAACATATAAAACGGTCGGCCTCCTTAAAATTAAGAGTTTCAAGAGTTGAGGGAGACATTACCCGTGAAGTTGGAGGTTATGAGGAAGAAGCAGCGACTGAAGTGATGTTGGTAGTTTTGTTATGTCTGGGACGCAGCACCATGGGGTGCTGTCGCTGTGCTGGATGAGTAGGGGACGGTTGCCACACAAGAGTATAACTGGACAGATCAACACAGAGGTCTAGACTTGGTGAAGACATGTTAGATGATTTGGATGGAGAGGAAGAGCTGGATGACTGTGCTAAAGAGATAGCAGCTGGAGGAGACGCAGACATAAACAACATTGGTGTTGCAGACCTTGTACTTGCAAAATGATCAACATATATGGAGGCAGATGGTGATAAGGGGATAGTGGGTTAGAGGAAATGGGTGGTGAGGCTGATGGTGTGGTAGATGGAAAGATGGTGAGTGAGGGAAGGTGTGTGACAATGGTAGGTGGATGGGTATGGCTGTTAGGTGGAGGGAGATGGGCAGACTCAAGAAATGGAAACACGTGTTCATTAAATCGAAGGTGACGGGAGATGTAGAGACACTTAGACAATAAGTCAAGATAATGATACCCTAGATGAGATGAACTATAGCCTAAAACCACACATGGAGTAAAGCGATAGTCTAACTTATAAGCATTATAAGGTCGAAGGAAGGGAAAACATAGACATCTGAAAGTACGTAAAAAATCAATTCGGTGGTTGACAAAGCAGACATTCAAAAGGAGATTTATTATGCAAAACCGGTGTAGGCATACGATTAATGAGGTAAACAGAGGTTTCAAAAGCATAAGTCTAAAATTTTAAAGGTGCCTTACACTGACCAAGAAGGGTGAGACCAGTTTCAACATTGTGACAATGACGACGCTCAATAGTACCATTCTGTTCATGCGTATTTGGGCATATGAGGTGATGATGAATACCAATGGTTTTAAAGAATGAATTTAATTTAAGATATTCAGCACCCCAGTTAGTTTGAACATATTTAATTTTTTGAGAGAATTTTTGTTCGACGAAGACTTGAAATTGATGAAACACATTGAAGACATTAGATTTAAGGACAAGAGGATAAAACCAGATAAAAATTGTATGCGCATCCATAAAAAAAACAAAATAACAAAAACCATCCGAAGATAACATATGAGTAGGGCCCCACACATCACTAAAAACAAGTTCAAGAGGAGCAGATGTTAGATGACCTGTAAGGCCTGAAGACATACAAGATGATTTGTCTAACGGACAAGCTTAACATTGAAAATTTAAAGGACAAGAAGCACAAACAACCTTTTTATTTGACGCTAAGAGACTCAGAACATGAGAACTGGGATGAACGAGGCGATGATGCCAAACATCAGCAGAGGTGGATAGAAAAGCCTGGGGAAGACACTATCTTAGATATAAGATCCTTCACATAGAAACAAAAAAGAGTGAAACTAAAAAAAGACAATTTTCATGACAAAATTGTTGAACAGATAAGAGTCTTTTCTTAATTTTTAGAACTGTAGAATATTAGACAGAGTAAAGGTTCGTTTTAGAGCATGCAAAATTTTATGAGCTGTATTAGATATAATAAGTCTCTTACCATCACCAAGATACAATTGATCATTACCAAGATAAGGGTCTGCATGTGTCATACCAATAATTTTTGGAGTAACATGTTGATTCACACTTGTATCGAGGAACCAAGTGATAGATTTGTTGTTGAAGCATCACTAAAGGAGAGTTGGTCGAAGCTTGATTCCTAAGATGCATAAGCTGAGAGCATTGTTGTGTAGAGTGTCCGATGTTGCTGCAAAGTTGGCATCTAATCTGTCGAGGCCACTGGTGTTGCCCTTTTTGTCTCTGTTGCTATCGTAGCTCCTGTGTTCTGCTAGGAGGAGCTCCCACTGTTTCCATAGTAAGGCTGGCCAGGGTACTGGTTATAATTGCTACGATAGTTACCTCTCCAGCCTCCTCCTCTTCCTCTACCCTGATGAGAAGAGGAGCCCCTGCCATTAAATCCAGGAAAGGCACGCTGTACAACATATGTAGAGGGAGGGTGTGAGGGTGTGGGTAGCAACGGTGCTGTAGCTGGAATGGATTGAAGAGAGCTCCTGTGTAAAAATTCATGTGTAGACAAGTGAGTTTGGAGCTCAGAGTACGGAAGAGGCTCAATTTTGGTTGACAGACTAGTAACCAAATCTCAAAATTCACCGTGAAGGCCCCGAAAAACATAAAGAATGAAGTCAATGAAGGAGATAGGACTGCCTGCTACGGCTAGTTCGTTAAATAAGCCCTTAGCTTTCTGCAGGTAGAGAGTGACAATATCATCACATTGACGAAGATCCTGAAGAGAGCCATGTAATTGCATAATCCTAGAGTTAGATGGAGAGGCAAGGGCACTTTCGAGGGTGCTCCAAACACTTGCTGAAGTTGGGCAGTCCATCACAAGGTGAAGAACATCAATGGAGAAGGATGAGAGTAAAGCATTGAGTATGAGTTGATCTTGTTGTTTCCATGTGAGAAACGTTTAGGAAGGACCAGAATTAATGTTGGTAGAGGCGGCAGTAGAGTGACTGGACATATCAAGCAGAGAAGGGCAAGAATGCGAGCCATCGACAAACAAGAACACCCCTTGGCCAATCAGATATGGCTTCATTTGCATACGCCAAAATAAATAATTGTATTTGGTAGGGGAATAAAAGCTGCTGTCGTAGTAGAGGGAAGCATGACTGCATTGATGTTGGTAGAAAAAGGACTACTAGTGGTGCCAGCTAAAACAAAAACCTAAGGATCCACATTACAGAAGATGAGTAAGAAACAAAAGTTGACAGCAAATAATTGCAGGGAAGCTGAAACAATAGCAAAGAAAATAGTAGAAAACATTGAAGCAGAGAAACAGTAGCAAAATCAACATTCCAGAATGGAGCAGAAATAGTAATCAGAAATCAACAATAACATGCTGATGGTTGAAGCAGAGAAGCAGTAGTAGAATTAACATTGTAGAATGGAGCAGAAACAATTATAAGAAATCAGCAAAAACACGCTGATGGTTGAAGCAGAGAAGCAGTACCAATCAGAAATCAGAAATCAGGAATCAACAGAATATCTTGAGAAGTAGTAGCAATCAGAAATCAGAAATCAACATAATATCTTGAGAAGCAGTACCAATAATAGCAATCTGAAATCAGAAATCAACAGAAGAAGCAAAATCAACGTTGCAGATCGTGAGACTTATTAACAGTAGCACAATTGATGTAACCATATTATTTGATAGTTTCACCCAAATTTACCTAGTGTTTCTGGAAATCTAAGGCAAGAAAATAAAATAAGGAAAAGTAGGGAAATTGCAGCCTTCAAAGTCAAATCTCACAATCTGCCAGTATTGATCTTTAGCCATTCCAACTTAAATATCTTAAGCTACAAAAATCCAATTGATGCAAACTCAATTTTTTTGGATTCCGGACTCAAATAAATATCAACGCTCCAAATTTTAGCCAAACACGATGTCATATGAGGGAGATATGATTTTTCGAAGATGACAACTGAATTCTGCCAACAAACATGTTTCGTGAAGAAACGAGTCCAAATTATGTTTAGAGGCATCTAAATCGACATCCAAGTTTTTATTTCAGCAATTTAGCTCCTCTAAGTCAAAGATTGAAAATTTCATGTGAGGCTATTTCTTTTTTTAGAAAAATAGTTATTAAAGTACTTAAATATAAACTGTCTACTTAAGGGAGGATTATTTTGTAAAATAGAGACTAGGGTTTCTTGGGATATAAAAAGAATAAGAGAAGAGAAGGGAGGCAGCCAGCCAAGAAGAGAAAAACGCCCCCTTCCTCTAAGAAACCCGAAATCATGCATTCCTCCTTCTTTTTGATTAGTTGTTCAACAAACATGCAAAGCTAAACTCTTTTTCTTGGTTGCAAGAATATGAAAACTTTCGGATTTCAAGAACTGTGAGATTTATTTTACCTTTTCTTTCCATTTTATATGATGAATATGTTTGTTCTCCTATGCTTATTTTTTCTATGATTGTTTATTTTAATTGCTAGAGCGGACTTTAAGTTATTATTGTAGACAATCTATTGCTAAATTTGATATCAAAACTGGAGTTATGGTATATGAACTTGTGAAGCAACTGAGTTTAATAATTATGGAAGATCTACGTTATTAATCTTAAGGAGAACATTCAATTAAATCAAACATAGACTGCGGACAATTAATATTTCTTGATTAATCAACTTATCTAGTTCTTAAGGCTGCTATTGAATTAAATTACTAGTGCGGACATTGTGGTTGTTTGATGGTTAGGGTTAGTTATGTGGCGAATCCGTTAACTAACCAATGTTAAGAAGAGATAAATATTCAGAATATAAATTGATGTTTCGTTTCCATGGTCAGTTTTGATTTCTGTAGGTGGACGTTTACTTGTGACCAAGGTTTATTCTCTTGATTATTTTCTGATTTTATTTAATTTCACTTGATAGTTTTCTCTTTTCTTTTGCTTTAGCCTAGATAACTTCACAACCCCCCTAGTTGCATATCATACAACATAAAAATCTGACTTGAACATTCCTCACGGGATCGACCCCTTGCTTGCT
>Ga0325404_1001781_pt1 | contig 22911 bp, 11 predicted proteins | sample PopdelMetagenome_18_FD_205664 | JGI IMG/M metagenome (GOLD analysis project Ga0325404, IMG submission 205664) | Populus deltoides microbial communities from Bellville, Georgia, United States - Xylem-Control-R1 | ecosystem: Host-associated > Plants > Phyllosphere > Stem > Wood/Secondary xylem...
TTTTTTTATCCATTAAGATAAGAATATTTTTCAATTTGTTTTTTAAAAAAGGCATAAAATAAATTGAGAATAAATACGAGTTACACTAATTCCCAATAATTCAATGTGTAAAAAAAATAAAAAAAATTAAAGATGCTTCAATTCAGATTAAGCTACTATAAATTGTCTAAAATCGAACCTAAATGAAAATATGACCAAAAAACACACAAATATCAAAAAAAAAAAAAACAAATGATGTTAGTGATTGAATTGTGATAGTAGTTATTTTTAATTAAAATAATATTTAATTTATATTTAATTTTCAAATCGCGATCATCATTCATTCTTTTCAATCACACACAGTAAAAACGTGAAAAATGGTCTCACGCATACAAAAAAATATTCCCTCTCTGTCCAATCTTAATTAATTTCATACACTATTAATTTAATCAACTAATAATCTAAACATAAAAACGAGAGCCGTTGATTATAAAACAAACCACCCGAAAACCCGAAAACAAAGACGAAACACCCAAAAACAAAAACCCGACAAAACCCAGAGCAATCGCAATATCTGACTGCACACAGAACGGCTTGTTATCAGTACACGCGTCTTTCATTGTCCTAGCCATTTCCGTGCCGGTTGAGTTCGCTGACAATAACAGGTACGCAAACACCTGCACCACGCGCACACCATCAAAACTCTCTTGCTCACTTCCAAGATGATTAAAACACGCATGCATACTTTAACGGACGGACGGAGGGATACGAATACGATACCTGATCATGGCCGAAATCGAACCAGACTTGGCAAATTTCAGGGAAGAGCGTGGCGTTTCTTGAAATTTCCCAAACGGCGGCAGTCATTTCGAATAGAGAGTAAACGGCGACGATCGCATTCGCAGCAAAAACGTATCTGTCAACATTTGTAAGTTATTTTAGGAAAGAATTTTGATAAAATTAATTTTACTCTTCTCAGACATGCAAAAATCGTGAGGAAGTGTAGTTGGGTCAAATGGTCAAATAAAGAATTTTCAAACAATTTTGGACTTCCTAAAAAAATCACGAAAAAGCAAAAAGCGGGAATAGGTAATTTTTTTTTTAAAAAAAAACTGAATCTAGAGCATTTGAAGAGACATCCCTTTTGATTCTTACACTTTTTTTCTCCTCATGAACCAAACAGGAATTTACAGCAAAGAAAAGAGCTTAAAAAAGATAGAGAGAGAAAGTAGTTTGAAATCTGTGATATAATATGTACATATACCTGAAAGCGTCAAAATTGTACCAATGAAAGGAATCAGATCCTCTAGAGTTAGTGAGCATGAAAACAGCAGAGGCAAGAGAGAAACAAAAGGCAGAGAATCGAAAAACAAGAATGAGTGAGTTGAAGCGTTTCAGCTTCTGCGAGGAGATGGTGGAGTGGAAGTGTTGCTGGGTCTCGCCGCCGTTACGGTGGGGATGTGGAGACCGCATGATTATTGATGATACAGCTGGTAATTATTCTGCGGTCAGAGAAATAGGGAGGAGTCGTGAGAGAGAAGACGGGTGAAAAGGGTCGTTAGGTATCGAGTAGTGAAAGGAAGATATGGAGAATTTTGAGGTGGAAGGTTGAGATTGAGAGGAGGAGAGTTGTTGAAAGTCACGGGACATGACATGGGGTTTCAATGTTTCATGGGATTTTTGAGAGAAAGAGGAGTGAAAAGATTAAAAGAAAATAATGAGTCAGTCAGGTTTTGAGGAGAGATTAGAGAGAGTTTTTGTTTGCTAATTTTGTTCAGACTAGAGAGAAGGGAATAAATAAAAAAGAGGTAGATGAGTCGAGAGTTTGCTTCAACTCTCTCTTTCTTCTTCTTCTTTTCCACGAACAAACATCTTTTCGTCTCGAAATCCTGCTTCTTTTTTTTTTTTTTTAATCTTTTGCTGATTGATTTACATTGTAATAATTCCCCACTCTCTTTAGTTAAAGCGTGAACAGTAAAGCACTGCCTCATTTTCCCATCTGATAATCATCAAGTCAATATTCCAGACATCCTGGTTCTACATATTCACACAGCCATTGACTTTGATTTTTCTTTGTTTTTGTAATTGACTCCGGAGTCTGGACAAGTCAGCTAGATATTTTTGGGTAAGCTCATGGGGGGTGTTGTACTATCCATTAATTATGCTGTTTTTTAATTGGATGTAGTGAATTGGTAAATTCAATTAGTTTAAAGCTCTCTTGTTGTGGAGACATGTTAGAAAAATGTCATGGTCATTTGCATGATGGAATTTTTTTATTATTATTTCCTGAGAGCGCGAAATCTCGGCACCTAATAATTTATTTGCATACCCATGGGTGTGTGTTTTGACCTCGAGACTCGCCGAGCTTGAACAGCATGCAGGCCGCTTGCTTTCTGGTACCTGACCAATTGATTAAGGTTTTGATGCATTTGTAGTCTGCTGCATGGCTTTGGTAACTTGCATAGCAAAGGATATATTGCAATTGATTTAGTTTTGGAGACATGTTAGGTGAGCTTGGTTGGTAGCTGTGGAATGTTTTTCTGATGTACTGGTGTGAATAAAGAAGGAAGAAGAAGAGGCTAATCCGCATTCTTGCTAATTATTTGGAGATTAGTTAAGCACGGCCCACGGGAGTCATAATTAATTTGAAGAACGCACGTTGAAAATCTAACATGTGGCCGGAATCCAGTGAGCGAATTTCTTTCAACAGCTAAAGTGGGAAGCCAAATGGCATAATTACGGACACCGCAGAGTTTTAGCCTCTTGCAGGACAATTCATGAACTCGAGTGCAAGATAACTTCAAATCTTGTTAACACGGGCTATTAGACTCATCGGATGTCTATCCCATAAAAAGCTCATCTGACGTCTTATTTCCGATAGATGCTGTGGTCTCCTTCCCTCCCTCTCAAAAACCATTTCCACGCACAAAACCCATTAACTTCATCTTAACAACGTTTGGACCGACCGCAGGAAATTCAAGCTAGGAATTGCATTTAGTTCCACTCCTGGCAAGACATTTCATAGTCTGGAAATTGTTACCGAATATTACCATATCTTTTTTTTTTCATAAATAAAATACAAGGGGCAGTGTTAAGCAACGGGAGTTTAGATTTTCAGCTATAATTTGCTAAGAACATTTTTTCCAGCAACTACTCCAATAACAGTGGACACAAGAGCCGAGAAGGCTCCCTGTCTTGAAAGCCAGAATTCAGTCCACGTCAAAGGCCTGGTAACCTGGACCAATACCTTCTGAAACTGTTCCTCCAGGTCCTCCAAAGAGCCAGAGTTGTCGATGACAATATTAGCCTGTGACCTTTTCAAATCCAGGGACATCTGCGCGTTTATTCTATTCCTGGCATCTTCCTCGTTGATTCTGTCTCTTGCCATGAGTCGCTGAAGCTGTGTTTCAGTGTCAACCCATACAACAGTAATGGGTTTTGTCCACTTATCCATCTTGGCTTCGAACAGCAAAGGGATGTCTAAGACAATTACCTTATACCCCTTCAACCATAAACTCAAAATTTCCCAAAAGATGCCAGAGGATATATAAGGAGCCAAAAGCCTGAAAGCATACAATAGCCAAGCATAAAAAGGCGTGTAAAGTGCAACTTTTGTGACATTGTTTGACAGAACACTATCTCAATCAAGAATGCCTCGGCAAAATTTAGGCAAGGCCAATAAAGTTTTTTTGGGGGCATAATATCCCAGATATAAAGAAATGACGAGATTAAAAGCTTGAGATTTAACTTGGACATATAATCACATGAAATAGAAATTTACGGGTGTGACTTCACAATTCAAAGGAAATGGCATCGATAAGACCAGGCAAGGAATTTGGTTCTTGTTTTATTTTATAGACAAGAGAAAACCAACGCAAACTATGATATTTGCATGATTCCTCAAATCATACATCTGCAACTCTAGCCAAAAGAATGGGCTTTTTCTCTGAGAAATTTAATGTATTCTTTCACGCACGAGTTGAGCCCATATAACTTGGAGCATAGACATAAAAAGATGAATGACTTGAGACCATGTCATTTCATTAAACATTTATTAACTCCAGTCTAGGACCTAAAAATTAAAATGCAGCCATTCTTTTAGATACTTCATTTCATAAGTATATTTTCCCTTCCATATGGTCCAAATGCTATAAATATAATTCATCTGTTATTCCTCAAACACAATATTAATTAAACTGTACCGATTGAGAAGTTGACGCTTCCCGGGGTCAGAAAACACAACCTGGCCCAGCTTTGGCCTATCAACTTCCCCATTAGCTTGCAGTATGTCCTCTCCAAATACTGCAACCACACCCTTATATCCACCAGTGCCTTTCCTCAGTACATCCTGCAATCCATTTGATTCATAACCATAACCACAACCAAATTAGCTTTAATCGGGAATAATTCTTTCAAGCAGCCATGAAAAGTTATAAAATTTGGCAGTCATGTCTGAATTTGATGTGATAATCAGATTGTTCCATCCAAAACAAGGAATCATTCGTGAAATTTACCAAATTTAACAAAAGCAAGAGATAAGAAAGAATCAAGGGGGGGTACCCACCCGAGCAACAATATCAGCATCAACGACAGGAATACCATGGGACTTGAAAAGATTAGAGACAGTACTCTTTCCCGATGAGATTCCACCTGTCAATCCCACTATCCTCATTTTCACTCACTCAATTTCTGTATTGTCAGTGGTCTTCCTGCCCTTCTGCCCGTGTACATAGATAAATGTATGTAATTAATTAAGCAACATCACATACATCGCATAAGAATGCAGTTCCACTTCGGCAATCACATAAGCATATAGGATTATTTTCAAAACATACTATCATTACTTGAAATCGACTCTAACTTCAACAAATACATTGCAATGCTCAAAAATCACATGTCGTTTCCTTGTTGCAAATTCTCGGCCTTTAATAATAATGATAATGAAGAAAAATTTGGACACCTCCAGTTTTTAATCTCTAACTTTTTAATTCCGGCCCTATCACTTGCCTAGTTTACATGGAAGATAGAGAAATGACAGCACCAAGTGCCCGTTAGTCAATGGTTAGAAGCTGCGGGGTTCAAATCTATAACAAAAGGAACAAAAGTGCAGGGCTAGGAGTTCAAAGTTCAACCAAAAAGATTACATGGACAAGAAGCACACCATGTAGTATATTGATAAAACAAAACACAACAATCAATTTATATGTAATAATAATAACAACAACAACAAATGGCAACACCACCACCTCCTCCACGCACCACCATGCTAGCCTTTGAACCTTTTCCCTCCTGAATTGTGTGTATCAGCACAAGCCAGTAAGCTACTATGGTGTGTATCAACAAATGGCAAAGGTTCAAAGGCTAGTATGGTGGTGCGTGGAGGAGGTGGTGGTGTTGCCATTTGTTGTTGTTGTTGTTGTTGTTGTTACATATAAAAAAAAAAGTATTTTAGGATCCTTGTATGTTTGTAAAAGAACAAACTCAAATGTGCTGGAGTTCCACCATGGTGTTTCAATGCAGTGTGGCAATGAAGGAATTTAGTATAGGTCAACAGTAAGCGCTTTCACATAATCCAGGTCACTGGTCTATCATGTAGGGCAATAGCAACTATCTCGACATAGAATTGCAACTTGCAGGTTGGATCATGTTGGTCAGTTGTTTACGTTGAGCTTGTTGCATGAAGCCAAACCAGCCACTAACCATGATCGGCATGTATATGCAGTAAAAAACAAATGAGCTGATAAAATGAGTCTAGTATGGATTTCCAATCCCAATTTTAAATGCGTGCCAAAAATGTTCTGAAGAGCATGTGTATGGATCAAGTAGTGAAAGGTTCATAGCATCTAAATTCAATATTGGAGACAAAGAAAAACGGGTATAGAGCAGCACCTAGTTCCCCGGTACTAAACAAAAAATCATACCCCAACCAGACTCCTGCTGTTTTTAAATTCAAAACAGAAGTCTTGGGAGCAAGTCTTTAGCTTCTGTATTCAGTTTAAACTTAAAAGTGTCCACATTCTCATGTCATCCAACTCAGCATCTCAATTACTGAACTAATTGCATAAAAATTCAACAAAGCATACCCAACATGCTCAAAACTCTTAGACCAGATTTCAAAACAAGACAGTGAACCTGGTTTCCATAAACAGACCCCACATGAGCACAAACACTTGATACAGTACAAAATGTAGTCTCACTGGGTTTGATTTACCGAAAGTAAGGAAAGACACCATCGAGCTTGCCCCAATTTGAATAGCTCAAAATCGTAGTGTTCCACGAAATAACAGGACGTACTGGCATTTTATCGAACAGGAAGAGAGCAATGCCTAGTAGGTCAATATTTGGCACGTGTGGTCATTGCAATGTTTGTAGAAACTATGTAAGGGGAATGGGTTTTTGGTGTTTGGTAATGGGTCTTGGTTTCTCTAAGAGCACATTTACTATTCACTTTATTCAACAGCAAAAAAACTCCAAACAACAAAAACAATCGACAATATCTCGACCGACCATTAAAATAGAAGTGGGTATTTAACAAATTATCCAATAAGGCTTCTTCAAAATAAGGTCGCAAACTTAAACCTCGGAACGTGAAAGAGGGAAGCTTAGTTAAGGAGGATGACGAGGAGAAGTGGGATGCGTGGGAGGTTTTAGCAGATATATATTTGAGGAAGACAGTGCTGAAATCTGCCGCTAAGCCCGAGTAACGGTCGCCGGAGTGTAGGAACTTTGAGACTCGAGAGAGCCAGGGATGCTTGTCGTGGTTCATATTTACTGGTAAGGAGGCGTGAACTTCATCTTAGTCCTTACAAAGCCACCAACTTTCCATTTCCACCCTTGTATATTTAAAATCTACAAACCCACTCTTCTAGTGTTCAGAAGTTTCAGTGTTGACCCTACAATCAAAATCCCGTACGTTCTGAATTTGGTAGAACTCATGGTTAATTGGGATTTTAAGTGTGTTTTTTTACATGTCTGGGGATCTAATGGGGGGAAGAGAGATAAGATAATTATATGAAAAGGAATCAATTTTTTGTTGGTAATTTAACAGGAAGGGTAAAATTGGTTTCTAAAAACATATTTTTACGTTATAGTCTCGTAAAACTATAGGGAAATTTGAAATTATAAACTTAAAAGTGGAATATTTATGACATTACAACGTAAAAATATAGCCTGCCCAACATAAACTTGAAAGGAATAACGAATGCTCAGTAATTTCATGTCTTCAATTTCAACAAATTATATATATTAGGGGTGATCATTTTCGGTTCGGTTCGGTTCAGTTTTTACCTATAAAAACCAACTAAACCGAATTTTTTTTTAAAAAAAGCAACCAAAACCGAGTCAAATCGACTAGTTTCGGTTCGGTTTGGTTCGGTTTTTATGAAAAAAACCGAGAAAACCTATAATATATTTTGGGCTGTTTGTAATGGGTTTTTAATTAAATTTTTGATGGGCTTGTAATTAATGATAATATTGTCTACTTTTCTTATAAGATTCTTAACCAAATCATTTTTTTTGAGTTGTTTTTTGCAACTGAATATTCATTTATTGCTTTCCTAATAATTTTTTATTTGTTTCGTTTGGGCGAGCAGGACTCCTGCTGCAGATAAGTTTAAATAACACATACCAATAAGTTCAAATACAAATTACAAAGCATTGTCTTCAAAGGACTTAACAAAAACAACAAATAACATTATCATAAAACACTCCAATCGTCCAATTGTTGCCATCAAAACCTGAAATTAAAAATATAAAATTATAACTTGATAAATTAAATTAGAAGGTAAAAAAATAAAAATATTCCACATCAAATTTGGGTAATTTTCAAAAGAAATTCTAAGCAATAGAATGAAAATAGAAAGTTGAACAGGGAAACAAAAATCCAAATAGAAGCAGAAACAATTTTTCATATAAAGAATAAAATCAATATGATTTTCCAGCAACAAGTACACTGTAAATCAAAATACAGATAAGGAATCTCTTATTTCCATAATTATCAACGAAAATAAAGCACAAACATGGGTTTTCAATTATCAATTAAACTTATCCTATTGTTGTTGTCAATCTGTCTAATTTGAAGAAACAAAAAATAATTGCAATTCTGACTAAATAATTTGCAATACCGCAAGCACTAAATCAAGATATATACATTCCTTTCAGTGCTCAAACATGGGTTTTCAATTATCAATTAAAATAAAGCACAAACATGGGTTTTCAATTTTGCATACTTGGTTTGGAAAACAGTTTTACATATTCTGCACTTCCTCATATTGTTGTTGTCAATCTGACTAATTTGAAGAAACAGAAAATAATTAATTTGCAATTCTGACTAAGTAATTTGCAATGCTGCAAGCACTAGATCAAGATATATACATTCCTTTAATTGCTCAAGAATAAAAACTCAATTAAAGCAATCACAAACATTTACGCAAGCAATACAGTAAAATAAAAACCCAATAAAAAACTACAAATGGTTACCTTAGATATGGATTTTTGAGCATTCAAAACAACAACTGTGTCTTTGATTTCTGCATTGAAAGGCAAATACAATAAATATAATAGAGGATAGACTAATTAATTAATTAAAAAGGAAAAACATAATTAAAATTTACTGCTATAAAATCAAACTTTCTTCTTGAATCTATAGTAGTACAGTGTGTTTTAGTCTTTTAGATCCAACATCTTGTCTGCAACCATAAAATAAAAATAAAATTGCCAAAAGAAATTCAGCAAGGTCATTAATCAATTATGAAGTGGTTGAAAAAAATGACAATGAGAGAATGTTGACAGAATGCATATGTGAAATGTTATAGAGATTCAGAGAAGTATCATGTGTCTATGATCTTGTATAGATGAAGAGGAAAGGCCAACTACATAGGTTCTGCCGTTCTGAAACACGTTGATCTATTGTTGAGACTTGAGAGGCTTGATTGGTTTCAACTTTCAAATTTCAGCTGATGCTTGGCGTTTCTCTGGTTGTTTATGTTTAAGAGTCTAAGACTCTAAGGAGAAGGGGCGGCCGCCGGTGCTAGTGTTAGGATTTCAGCTGATACTTGGCGTGTCTCTGGTGTTTGAGAGTCTAGGGAGAGGCGGCGATCAAGGATGCTAGGGTTAGGATTTCAGCTGAGCGTGTATCTGGTGTTTGAGAGAAAGAGAGGGGGCGGCCGCACTGCTAGGGTTAGGTTACTGGGCATGAGGCAAAGATTTTTTTCTATTTATAGAATTTTTTTATTAAAACCGGTTCAGTTCGGTTTGGGTTTACCGATCTCAATAGTACAAAACCGAAAACCAAACCGAACCGGAAGTTTTTCTAAAAATTCTAATCGGTTTTTTTTCTCGATTCGGTTTTTTCAGTTAATTTTTGGTCGGTTTTCTCAGTTAAATCGATTTATTGGTTTTTTTGCTCACCCCTAATATATATATATATATATATATATATCAAGAAATCAGCATTCAAACGTGGATACATGCTTCACACTTCAAAAAATTAAAACCAGGTGTCTTGAGATTTACCAAATAATACAAACGTGGATTTAGGTAATTTTTATTTTCAAGTAATTTTTAAAAATACTGAAAAAATATTAAATTGATAATTTTTTATATAGTTTTAACGTGTAAATAAATAAATAAAATCTGGAAAAGAGATCATTTTGACGTGAGAAACAAAATATTAAATTGATATTCTTTTATGTTTTTCGAGTTTTAATGTAAAAGAAAATCATTTAGATGAGTGGTTGAACAAATGAAAAGGGAAAGACGTAATTTTAATTGATTTCAAGATCACGAAAATCAAACCATCCAAGACAGGGAAACAAAACAGGTTCGTGCAAGTTCCAGAACAGTCAAGTTTAAACCAAAATATTAATATCTAAGACTGATAATTGTCACTCAAAACATGTGCACAAAAAGCTAAGGTTATAATGGATTGAAAACAAAAGGTGTAAGGAATTCTACAAAGTTCATTGCTGCTTCTCTTGACTACAGATACCATAAGCACCGCAGCAACACTGGGTCACATCATTTCTTGTGACTTTCTCACGCATCGGCTTACTTTCTTCTTGAACTCGTCTCTATTCTCTCTCCATTGTTTCTGAAGGTGTTCAATCAAGAAAATGTTAAAATGCTGCAGAGCATTGAACAGAATTACTAGGAAAAAAACTATAGTACGATCCTTATATACGCTCAACAAACAATAAAATGCTGCCCATATTGCTGTTGCTGATACAGAATACGATAAGATGTGTAATAATGCAGATAAAGTGTGCTAATTACAGCAAAGTGAAGCATAATTCCAAAAATGTATCAAACTGATTATGCATGGCAACATTAACAAACTGGAATGCACTGGTGATTTTGAAAAATCTTCTTGTAAGAACAATATTTTTGTGTTTATTTCAAACTTAAAATTTTCTCAGTAAAAAAAAATGGTATGAATAATAGTTGCATGCTTATGTTTATGACAAAATAAATGATATAAAAGATTATACACATACCACAGCACGAATAATAGTTGCATGTTCATGTTTATGATAAAATAAATTATATAAATGATTATACACATACCGCAGCATCAACATTTGCAGGGGATTCGTCATTTGGACTAGAAAGCATTGATATGATGCTTAAAACAATGCTCTCAACCTGCACAAACCAGGACAGTAAATACGACAGGTTAAGGGAAAAAAAGAAGATAAACTCTCAACCAAACAAAAAATAAAGCTCAACACCAAGTAGAGTATTTAGAGGCAATCTGGCCTCTGAACTGTGTTATGCAGTGCTGAGTTGTAAGGTGAAACACATGGAGCTATTTGGCAATCAACTCAATATAATTACATGTTGTGCCTCTAGTTCTTTGCATTCGGAATACATCAGTTGATATTTTCCTTTGGCAAGTGAAATATGTTAAATCTTTTCAACAAAAGTTCTCATAATGTTAACAAGTTGTATTCACTATCGATGAAGACAAAATGATTCCCCCACTCTGCTCGAGTTTAAATCCAGGGTCATATTGTTTACTGATACTACCACCTTTGCTGGCTTCTCCCGAAAGTGAAGAATGGAGAAAGTAAACTTTGAGTCACAAAATTTAAAACCCCCCATCACCTACATGATCTTTTAAACTCAAATTACAAATTTTAATCTTTCCTAAATCAGCCACTCCAGTGTCATATGTTCGATAGGCTAACCAATACTAAGCAACCCCAGCCTAACTGACCTCTACACGCACGACCTTTTAAACTCAAATTATTATATTTGATCTTTTCTAAATCAGCCAGTCCAGTGTCCCATGTTCCATAGGCTAAAAAAAATTAAGCAACCCCAGCCAGAGCAACCTCTTGTAACCTATAGTTGTCCCATGCCAAAAATGCAAGCACATAATCTTAGCTAGAATTCAGCCCCTCATAGCTGAGCTGCTTTTAAGTCTAGCAGTCATCTCAATTTTCTGTTCTTATAGATGCTGATTTCTGAGATGCATCTCCAATGCAAACCACCATCACATGTTCTTGCCACAAATCAAAATCATGCAAAAGTGCAAAGAGCTCCGATTTTCTATATCCATGTTTCCTCAGGCATTCATCATTCAGAACAGTAAGTTATAAATTGCTTGTCCAGACAATGGAAGCCTTCCAAGGGAGTGGAGAACAGCTTATCTCATGAATATCATGAATACAAAAGGACATCTCCACTACGCAGCTCTTAGTGTTCACATTCAACACAAACTAAGGGGGAAAAAAACAATTATGAACTGAACTTCCACCCTATGGGTAATACGATGAAGAAAAGGTTGGAAAAAATAAGCATCGTTTTTATAAAAACTGCAAGGAATACAATAGATGCAGCAACTGTAAGACATCAAACCACATACTGTATGAACTGGACTCCAGCGCTCCGTAGCAAGCTCATAGCCATTTGGGTCATCACCAGGTGGGTGAAGAATTGATATGCAAACTTTTCCATTGGCATAAACTGTAGTTCGGAGACAGCAACGCTTTAGTAGTTTTGGATTTCAATGTGCATGGATGCAGGAAAGTGCGCACACACAAGTATGAAAAAAGAAAAATCACCCACCATTCGGATGCCACACCTCTGAGGTAAACCTGACAGTTGGAGGACTCACTGGATAATTCTGTGGAAAGCTCATGGTGGCATTGAAGAACCCCCCTTCACTGTGAGCAGAGTACAAGTTGTTGTTAACAAACAACATAATCCCACCTAATTGTCCACTAATAATGCAATAAATCGAATGCTCCTAAAAGCTCTGGATATAATTCTAAAAAACAAAATAAAACTCAATTCAACCAGGCCTTAGTTCCAAAAACGAGTTGACGTATATGTAATTGTATCAGCCTTGTCAGGTTACCAGAAAGCACTGGAATGAAACAAAGCACAGAAGGCTCGAAATCAATAAAAAAACAGAACGCATTCATGGCTTAATTACGCTCAGGTGGCAATCCAATCGAATAAAGAAAATCTGATGGGCTCAATAACAGCTAAACGAAACGCTAAAGACATTAACACCAACTTTAAGTAAACTTCACAAAAAGAAATCCAAAAATCATGAATGGAAATCAAATAAAACAGAAGCAAATATCCAGACATAAAAGGTGATTCTACTAGCATCATCAGAACCAGATGATTAATTAAAACCCTAAACCAAATTCAAGCCAAAAGGCAACAATATTTAAAAAACACGAAATATTAAAATAAAAAAAAGCTGTATAGCCCTGGAATTTCTAAAAAAAAAAAAAAAACTTATTGAATTGATGAATACTCACTATAAGGTATCAGGGGGTCCTATGATTGTAACGTTCCATTCAAACACGTTATTTTCATCAATCAAACCAGCAGAGAATCCATCAACTGGATTCTTGCATAGATCTACAAAATCAATCAACAAGAAAAAATCAACCGTCAAATCAGTAAAAAAAAAAAACAGAAAAAACCTAAAAAAGCTAGAAATAGGGGTTGGGTTATTAACTTCTCAGCTGCTTTTGCAGGAGGAGACTTCCTTGAGAAGCGGCCATTGATTCTCTATATGATTAGAGCTAGAGAGAGAAGGAAAGAGAGAGAGAGGCCGAAATGGAAGGGAGGGAAAAAAGATAATTAGGGGAGTATATGTAAGGTAAGGTAAGGCGATACAGTAAAGTGTAAATCTTTTTGGTTTTACACTCTGGGTCAGGGATTTTATTTATTTATTTATTTATTTATGTGGAGGAGGAGATGAACACAGAGATTTGAGTTCTATTTAGGAGCTTGAATCTATTATATGTGGGTGATGTTGGATTTTCTCTTTTCCTGTTTCAAATTGAAAAGTTGAAGTAGTTTTTGTGATCGAATTTGGAGCCTTCAGAGTATTTGCTTAGCGTTTGTATTTGCCTTTGTCTCTGTATTGCATGCATGGCAATCAACTGCATAAATTTTATGGTATTTAATGAATAATTAGAGATGTTTTATTAATTATTTTTTAAAATTTATTAAAAAATATATTTAGAATAAAGAAATTCTAGATAAAAATGTTTTCTTTTTTTTTACTTTTAGTAGTTTATAGATTTCATCTTTTATTTTTTTGTGTTTTTTATCAAGTAAAATTTAAGAAATAATAGTTATCTAGTTAAAATATAATTTTAAACCTGTCCCGGTCCAAGGCTCGGATTCCAGGTTTGACTGGGTCGGCCGGATCAATCTCTATTTTAAAAAAATTCAAAACGGCATCACTTTAGTAAAACAAAAAAGTCAACGGGTTGTAATCGGGTTTTACCGGGTCAACCCGCTGGATCGGCCGGGTCATAACTTTTCCTATTTTTTATCAGTCAGGTTCCAATCCCAGATCGATCGAATCCCGAGTTAACCCGCCGGGTTCCAAACCTATGAGTTAAAATGTTAATAATAGTTGAATATGAAAATTAAGGTGATTACTGTTAGTTTTCATTATTTACTAGTCAACAGATTTCCTTTAAACAATCATTGTTTTCTCTCGACTTTCACTTGCTTAGGTTAAATTTATCTTCAAATAGATCTCAAATAAGACATCTACTTGATATATTCTTTCAAAATTCAGTGGATAAATCAATTTACATATCACGTCAATCAAGCTCTCAGGAATTATTATTTAATAAGTGGATGAACAGAATAATATTTTCAACTTTGAACTATTTGATTGGAAAACATTAAAAATAAATATGGCGTTGCTAGCAAAATTCTCCAGGACATCGAGGGTGTCCTTCGGTTTGAACCTTGGAGATCTCAAGCTAATTTGAGCCCCCATTGTCGTAAAAGAAATACCAATAAAATTGTTTCAAAGGTAAAATTTAAAATCTATCCAATTAAATTAGATGATTCTTATTATTTAGAGAGTATTTAGTAACCCTGTGTATTGTGTTTTTTAAAAGTATTTTTTAATTAAAAATAGTTTATTTTTTATATCAATATGTTAAAACCATAAAAAAAATTAAAAATACTTTAAAAAACAATTTCAATTATAAAAACAAATTTTTTTCAAACCAAACACTATTGAACCTCACATCGAAAAATAATTAAATCTATTTTTCTGGCCCTTTTTTCTAAAGATTCATAGAGTTTACATGTAAATGAAACGAAAGAAGAAAAGCGTAGGGCAGAATTATTTTTTATTTACCATCCCCAGTTAAATTCTTTATATTTGTTGGTAGTTACTTCTTTCTAAAAAGCCAATTGATGTAAGAACAAGGTAGTCGTCTTCCTTGCAAATTTTCCGGAAATAAATGCCGACTGCCAAGCAGCTTACCGAGCTCTTCAGTACATCCCTCTGCGGTCAATTTCTCCCATGCTCCACTTGATAATCAATGAGTCAAGCTTGGCCCATTACAAGCTCTGCATTTTGATGAATATAATCCAACTCTTAGCTCCAACACAAGCCCCCTTGGGAAAAAGACCTTCCAGCCTAGGACCTTTTTACAGTCAAAACCCAGATTCCACGCAATTATTAGTTTTTATAATATTCATATTTTATTTATTATTCATGAGGTTAAAAAAATAGATACAATTTATTATTCAATATGTGTGTGTATATATATATATATATATATATATATATATAGGTTTGACAATATCAGTAACTATAAAAAAGAAAACCCACCCATTCTATTTGATATTCATCATATTCTGAAATAAATCCCCATCCCTAATGTCAAGATATTACTTCAATGATTTAGCTGCAAGCAAGACATTTGACTGCTAATGTTAACAATGCTGTATCAATAAGTGAATGACTCGCCCATTTTGTATCCTAGTTGAACAGTGAGTTGTGCGATCACTTTCCAACCTAGTTGAACAAAGTCCCAGTACAAGTTAGCCGCGTTTCTAATGAATTATTTCTGAAGAAATTTTATTTCAGAGCTGTCTGGGGCGGGGAATAATTGCATGTAATCTCATCAAGGTTATTGTCATATGTATCATAGAAGAAAGAATGAAAGGAGTATTATAAGTAAACTACTATTGTACTTGTTTCAGCATAAAGAAAATAAAACCATTAAGATACAAAGAAACCAATGAAGTTCATACAACTCCACGAAAAGCCAAGTTCAAAACCATATATAGAAATCCAATACTGATAACTATCACCCCAAGATATGCACAGAAGGTGCAGGTTACAACGAATTCTAAATGGTTCACTGAAGGGTCTGATGGCCACCAGTTCTTCCCTTGATTAAGATATGCAGAAGCTATGCAGCAATATATAGTGTCACAACATTTCTTGAGATTTTCTAACACATCGACTTACTCTCTTCCTGAACTCCTCCCTGCTATCTCTCCATTGTTTCTGAGGTTATTGTACAATTCAAGGCATTGTGTTATAAAAGCAGTGGAGCATCAACCAGAACAATAGAGATAAAAAAAAGTGCATGATCCAGTCATAAATGAATAATCGCAAGACAATGAAGCATCTCATGTGAAAGCTTGAATGGCGGCAATAAAATGCGTCCAACTCTATGCGATGAGATATGTAATGAGACAGTTAACCTATTCCAATCATGATAAAGGTCAGGCAGAATGCGACTCGGATATTCTTCATACACAACATTGAAATTCTTCAAGGGATTAAAATATTTATTTTAAACACTCGATCCAAAACCCAGCTCAATATACTTACTCAAGAAACTATTGAAATGGAAGTAGCCAAAATATGAAATACTACACCTACCGCAGCATCAACATTTGCAGGAGACTCGTCGTTAGGACCGGAAAGCATCGATATAATGCTCAAAACGATGCTTTCAACCTGCAAAACAGAATCACATGAAGTCAACCTGGATTCAGTAATAACAAGGCCTCAACTTAAAAGGGCACAAAAAAGCACCAAGTAAAAGATTTAAGGAAGAACATTTGCCGTGATGCAAAAGACCACAATCTTGGTTTTGAAAGGAACACAAAAAACACGACATTATCATTAGGAATCAGATTAAGTTCGTGCATATAAAAAGAGAGGACACATACACCATGCAATCCTAGCATCAGCTATAAGCAATTTCAATCCTTCTGCCTCTAATTTTCCCTCAAGCAAACTCAATAAAACATCGCATTGCCTCTGCTGGCCATCCTTCTGATTAATTTTTTCTCCCTGCTAATAAGACTACTATATGTAACCTTCTTTTCTCTAGTCTTCCTTCTCTTATAGGGCTCTATGGGATTGAAGTATGACTGTTCATGTTTTTCTTCTGCACTCAAAATATGTTCATTGTTTCAACAGCATTTCTGAAATTGAAAGTCACATGGATAAAATCCATATGACTCCCACTCCATGCTGCCCAGGTTTCCCTCCATATTTATTGCATAAACCTAATTATAGTTTTTCAATTTTTCCCAGATTGTCTGGATTACTTTTTCACATGTCCAATCAGCCATGCAATGCTAACCAACCCCGACAAAGTGACCTCTTGTAAGCTAAAGTCGCGCCAGGGCTCAGGGAAAAGCACCTCATTCTGGGCTAGGAATTAGCCACTCAGAACTGAAATGCAATTCAGTCTTGCAGTCATCTCGAGTTTCTCTCTTTATAGTTGCCCATCACCAATAAGCACTGCCAACCAGAACCACCATCACATGATCACGCCATAAAGTGGATTAAAATCATGCATGAAAGCAAAGAGTTACCATGCACATCTCTCCAGACATTCTTCCTTATCCATGAACCAAATGGTAACTTAGAACTGCAAGTGGCAAATCATTATTCAAACGCTTGCAGCCTTCCAGTGGTAGATGTTAGATAGGAGCACAAAAAAGCATATGTCACAGAGCAAAAAAAACATATGGTTGATAGAATTTCACAGGGCAGCTTCTTAGTGTTCACAACAAATGCAAACAAAGAAAACAAACAATACTCAAGCCAAAATACCACCTATGGCTGATAGGATAAACAAAAAAAAAAAAACAAGAGAAAGTAAGCTCCGGGCTCATAACAGCCAGAAAAAAGAAGTATCACATACAGTATGGACTGGACTCCAGCGCTCAGTTGCAAGCTCATAGCCGTTTGGGTCATCACCAGGTGGATGAAGAATCGATATACAAACCTTTCCGTCTGGATAAACTGCAGTTCAGAGAGATAGCCAGACACATTTTAGAACTTCACTCGTTTGAAATATACAATGGAAACATGTCGGAACGCATGCCACGCCCGAATCCCAAAATAAATAAGTAGCTAAAGTATGAATATACATATTGGATTGAAAATAACAGAAGAAAAGCACTCACCATTCGGATGCCACATCTCTGAGGTGAACCGGACAGTTGGAGGACTATTTGGATAGTTCTTTGGAAAGCTCATGATGGCATTGAAGAAACCTCCTTCACTGTAACAAGAGAATTGCTTGTTAACAAACAACATATAATATAATTTTAACTGAGCCTTAGTTTCAAACTCATTGCCATAATTTGCATGTTAAAAAAGTTCTGCATAAAATTCTCCAGAAAAAAAATATAATATAATTTGAACTGAGCCTTAGCTTCAAACTAGTTGCAGTTGGCCACACCTACCCTTCTTCTCCTCATCCGGATCATGACATGTAAGATTTGACTACATTGACGTAGGCCATCAACCTACCCTAAACCTACACCCGACTAAGGATCAACTAGACTAAGCATATATATATATATATATATATATATATATATATATATATATATATATATGCTTGTGTGGCCGGCTGGTTAGGGAAAAGAGAGAAGGGAGAATTTTTGTGAGTTTATACTAAATCCTTCCATTTCTCTTGGAAAACTCATGTGATAGGCTAGTTTTAATGAGGATTTAGAGAAGTAAACACCTAAACACCATCCTAGAAGAGATGTGGGAGAGAAATTTTGTGAGAAGCTCATCCGTTAACAAACTCGACTTTTTTTCCTCCAAAAAAACACACCAAAAAAGAAGGAAACACCCAGCTTCGCAGTGTCTTATGTGTAGAAGCAAGTTATCGGAGAGAACTAGAATGAAACGAAAACTAGACCAAAGACCATATAAACAGAGGATTCGTGGATAGATGATTTAATCAAGTCCAGCTAATCATCCGATTAAACCACTAACCAGTTAACCATTGCCCTCTAGGTAGCTTCTCAAGTAGTAAACCAGAATCATCGCTCAAAATCAACAAACCATTAGACTTTAAACTGAAAGAAAACATGAAGCCATCATCTTGGAGCAAATATCAAGAACATCATCAGCATCAACATCAGACAATCAAAACCCATACAGTAGATCCATACAGGGAAAAAAAACACGATCCTTGAAAAATATGAACAATTATCATAATCCTAGAACCGATTAAAACATCTAAAGATCAAAACTTTTTATTCACGGAAAAAAAAAACACGATCCTTGACCGAAAAATATGAACGATTATCATAATCCTAAAACCAATTAAAACATCTAAAGATCATAACTTTGTATTCCTAAATACTACTCACTATAAAGTATCAGGGGGTCCCATAATTGAGACGCTCCATTCAAACACGTCGCTTTCGTCAACCAAGCCAGCAGAGAATCCATCAACGGGTTTCTTGCAGAGATCTGGAAAATCAACCAGAATACGTTAAAAGATCAAAACTTAAAAGAAAAACATGACAAATAACCCGATTCAAAGTCATTGTTTTTTTTTTTTACCTCTCAATTGCTTTTGCAACAGGAGACTTGCTTGAGACGCGGCCATTGATTAGAGCGAGTGACGGACAGGGCCGCTATAGAAGCGAGCGAGGATGAAGAGGATTAATCAGTGATTAAGAGAGAGAGAGTATTTTATATAAATCATTTGATTCTTTTCTCTGTTTAGCAACTTGCTTTTGGTATTTATAGAGGGGGCGAGGTCCAAGTAAAGAAAGGGGAAATTGACTTTTATCTGGTCACCCTGCTGAAGGAAACCAAATCTATATGGGTAGGCCACGTAGGATTATATTTCCTTTTTTTTGGTGAACTGTATTTTTTATCCTTGTAAATTCATAACGCTTCACTTTTGCCTTCATAGTATACTATTTTCCAGTTTTACCTCCGTAGTTTTTAATAGTTCCAGTTTTACTTTCTCTTACTGAATAATCAACAAAAAACTTACCTTTCGTGTATTTATTCCATTTTTTCTTATATTTCTCTTAATTTTTCCTTTCATATTTTTAATATCTCATAAAACACTTAAAAAACATAAAAATCAAAACCAAATTCAAGAACTAGACTATGGTGCAATTGAAATGCTTCGAAAACTATAAAAAATAGCTGAGGAGTTTCAAATTAGAGGTGGAAGTGGGACGTTGGTGAATTTACATGGACAAGAACAAAGCTTATCTGTTTCAGGGGGGAAAAAAAGGGAACTGGAGATTCTAGTTACTGAAAGTGGCCGGTGACAGTCTAGCAGCTTCATTACGATGGCAGTAGAGGGCGGCATGTATACGCGTCTAGGGAAGCAAATGTGGAGGAAGATCACGGAGTAAGATTTTTGTGCGAAGGTGGATGTGGAGGCTGCACAACGGAGGGTGAGGGGGGAGATCTTATGGTATATTACAAGCAACAGTGATATGCCATTAATTATTCTTTGAAATCTAGTTTGCTCAGGAAAACAGCCTCCTCTGTTTAAAAAGAGACACAGAAACAAGCGGAATTTCTGGTATACAAAGTAATTAATCGTATCTAATTAGTTAATTTCTTGAAATTACTTTGAAACAGGAAATAAACACAGTTATAAAATATAATAAAATTCATCAAAAATTCACATCCCATTAAAAATAATAAAAATATCTTCACCAAAAATTTATCTACTGTAGTTACATGTTTATTTCTCGTGAGCTCCGGTGGATAAATAATAAAAAATCATTTGTTATTCTATATGCATCATAAAGATAAAATAAAACAAGGAATTAAAATTTAATTTGAAGCCGATAGATATTAACCCGACTCAAATAAATAGATATATTTTTTATAGATACCTTGTTCGATTGGCAGTGATTAGGATATAAATATTGTCAATTCCAACCCAAAACCCTCCTAAACCTAAATTGCAAACATGTGTGTGTTTTTGTAGCATTTAGATTTTTTAAAATACAATATAATATATGCATATATTATAAAACACGTATAATATTTATAATTTTATCCACGTGTGTGTATATTATCTTATTTTTTATTGAGTAATAAATAATATTTAAATAATAAATATTCATATGGTTGCTTAAAACCCGAATAAAATTCATGATTCATTAGAAATAATAAAAATATATTTACATGGAATTTTTCTATTATTTTTTGTGTGTATTCTTTAAAAAAATGAATATAAAAAAATAACTAATATGATATTCAAACGAGGACATTTCTCGCGGATATAGAAACCTTTTATATTCTATCCCTCGTGTCCAAATATGTGGATATACTGTTATTATATTTATAAATTTGTCATCTTGTTGTAATATGTATATGTATTTTAACCAGCATGGATTATTATTATTATTATTATTATTATTTTCATCGTTTGCAATCAATTGTACACACTTTCATTGTCGGATTTGTTTCAAATAATAAACTGTAGGCTTTTATCTACTTCAAAAATATTATATATTTTTTTTTCTGCAGACCCCGTTAAAGATGAACACAAAAATTAATAATCATCTCTAAACCAATACGAGAATTACATCAAAATACAGCTCGAGAGTCGAGACTGGAGAATATGATGAATCAGTCTCGAGTTTTGCTCAACTTGATTTCGATCAAGAATATCTAAATCTATCACGTATATGGCTTTATCTTCAGTCCAGTTGAATCAGGCTGGACGAGGAACATTTTCCACTTCCAAGGGTACCAACTATATATACTCTCGACCTGATTTTTTGTTTGCTTTTTTATAGATCAAAATCTTAAAATATATATAAGATCCAAGTTTAAAAGATAAATTGTTACATGTGAATCATAGAATCATGAAATATATAGAACATAAACTTTAAATCTATGCACAAAAGCCATGAAAATATTTTACAAGTAACTAGATAAAAATTCCCATGTTATATTTACAAAGAAAATCACAACTTCATAAAATAATAATAAAATAATTAAAAAAACAAGTGAAAGTCAGGCTTGGCGAACCCTTCTCAGCCTTTATACCCGACTCCAATCAAAATAACTGAATAATCCTATTAAATATATATATTTTAAATTTTAGAATGCATAAAATTAGTTGAAATACATATAAATTAATCTCAGTATTTATGTTAATAAAAATATATATATTATCTAGTCAAATAAATATCCAATCTCATCACCAATGTTTGTTGATAGAGTTATTTGATTAGAGATTTTGTGTTGTAAATTGAAATGATTTTTGTGTTGATCGGTGTAGTTTGGGTTTTTTTAGTGTTTGGAAATACAATTAAAATTGTGTATTTAAAAAAAAATAAAAAATATATTTTTTATTTTTAAAAATTATTCTAATATATTAATATTTAAAATAATTTTAAAAAATAAAAATATTTTAAAGCATAATTATTACTGAAATTTTAAAATCATGTAACGTAAACAGATGTGGACAAGCGTGTCTGCGAGAAAGCAGCTGTTCTGTCCCGAACAGATAAGATGTCGAGCTGTAAATACAACCGACAAATATTGATTGGCATTTTTGGCTTCCCTCCGATGATATTTGTCAAGGATCATTTAAAAGCTCACCATTCATAAGGTTTTGCGTTGTTGAGATTTCTTGCCGGAACTAATAAATGATTGTGACATTAATGAAAGACGGTTGATTGGTGCCATTCAAGTATCCGTTCATTAATTTCTTCGTTTCATTTCTCCTTCTGTTTACTCCTTCCCTTCTCATGCTTTTTTATCTTCGAGCTATTTTTGTTGTTGAAGAGGTGGTCGAATTTTAAATTCAAATCCTTCGCGGACCAGACTATTACAGGGACAAGTCCTGCTGGTTGGATCCCGTGTAACCATCTTTAACCAGAGTTGTCTTTCTTCTTCTTCTTCTTCTTCTTCTTCTTTTATTTTCTTTTATTTTTCAGTTGCTAATAATACTATTTCACAAAAATTGAAAACAAGAAAAACACATGATTCAAGAATTATTTCAAGTCCCTGGATTGCTGGACCTATCAATAATTCCTATATCGATCGCATGATTCACTAACTCGCAATTTTTATGGTGAAAATCATGATCCTTTAAATTTTATTTTATTTTTAACTTTTTTTTTGTTTTTAAATTGTTTATTAGTGCTAATATAAAAAAAAATATTTCTAAATATAAAATACTTTAAATCATCATCACTGTAACAATTTCAAACATATCATTAAAAACAACAAAACCTCACAGACCTTTTTATCACCGAAGTCCGTGATTCATCCCACCTTAAAGCTCCATCTCGTGGAAGAGGTATGGTCGGTGTTCTCAGCTTTCCACCTTACAGTACTACAATTCATTCTTAAAAAAAATAAAAATTATAGGG